>Ga0079303_10000006_pt1 | contig 67793 bp, 68 predicted proteins | sample Methanogen_OWC_FD_77073 | JGI IMG/M metagenome (GOLD analysis project Ga0079303, IMG submission 77073) | Enriched soil microbial communities from Old Woman Creek wetland in Ohio, USA - Methanogen_OWC | ecosystem: Environmental > Terrestrial > Soil > Wetlands | place: USA: Ohio | collected...
AAAATTCCACCGTAAGTGGAATGTAATACAGGATTATACCAACATTCAATTGTCCATGAACCGGAATTAAATGAGATCTCCGAATTTGCAGGAGTCGATAGATAATCACCGGTGCCATCGAAAATCCCTACACCGGCACCGTGAAAGGGGAGAATCTGTTTCACATCACCATTTGCGGTGATTGTCTTCCCGATTAATGTGGTCACGTGATCACCGGCATACCGGCAAACGACTTCACCAGCCACGTGTTATGACCGGAGATTGAACCGATATAGATCAGGGATACGCAATCAAACCCGGATGTGGAAGCGATTGACCCGGCAAGAACTGACTCGGTGCTCAGTAGCCGGATATACTGTCCGGGAGCAGCGGTAAGCACCCAGTTCGTACCCGTCCCGATATACTCAAATACCGTCTCTCCGGCAACCGGAGTGGCGGGGAGGGTAACTGATTCACTCACCGTGGCATAGGTTGTCGCATTGGATCCGACCGTATACAGGTTGGTAAACTTCACTCCGATCTGTCCGATGAAATCGGACCCTTGGTAGGTAGATCCGACCTGAGTGATGATCATATACAGGACGTCGTTTGCTACCAATGATGTCCGGGAAGTATCCAGATTCGTAGATGATACCGTGACATAGGTATCATTTACCGCGGTCTGGGTCGGAGTGATCGCCATCGGGGTATCATTGACAAAGATTGAATCAGTCGGGAGTATCCCATTCTTTCTCACATCGACGAGGAAGTTCTGCCCTCCGGGAAGACCGTCTAAGCTGATAGTGACCAGATCGATGATAGAATCAGCCGGGACAATATACCGGGTAAGCATCGTCTCATAGACGATACCTTCCAGAGCCCGGGTAACATAGTCATACCCGACAATGCCACCGGGGGTTGAATCACCAGAGGATCCTGATGTGACTTCTACCCATGCGGCATTCTTCCGGCCATAGGTTTTGTTGTCAGATGGGGCATCGGTAAGATGAGATACCCATGATACCGTCGAACCGTCCGTTCCAAGGACTTTCCCACCATTTCCGGTCTGGGTAGGAAATGATGCCGATCCTGCCGTAACTTCAGCCCATGCTCCGTCTTTACGGGCATAGAATTTTCCATCTGATGCAGCATCAGAGAGGTAGGCATGGGTATGGTTCCCGGAGGCGATCTGGGTTGCCCCGGTACCGATAGATAAGGCAATCTGTTGACCGGTGAGAGTAATCCCGTTTCCGGTAACGGTTACGGCATCATGAAGAAGGGCATGGATGTGATCTCCGGCAGCGACTTGTGCTGCACCCGTGCCAATATCCCCATTATTACTCAGATTCTCAAACGTGACACCAGCGGCAGTAATATACGTAGCGGAATGGGCTGCATTGTCATGAGTTGCCGGAGCGAAGGTAAGCGGTTTTGATGTGACATCATCCCATACCAATGTTTTCCATGAAGGGGCTGTCCCGTTTGTCGTAACAAACTTCCCGGAATTGTCGGTCTGGGTGGGTAATCCTACCGGAGGAGTGATCCATGACGGAGACGTACCATTGGTGGATAAGATCTTCCCGGCTGACGTAGACTGGTCTGGTAGACCGACAGCAGCGGGTTCCCATGAGAGCGTCGTCCCGTTATTACTCAGTACCCGGCCAGATACCAGTTCAGGTAACGCATGACCGCCCCATTTCAATGTCGTGAGGGTAGCGGCTTCGGTAGCGAGATTATCAAGTGAGATGATCTCAAACATCGCCCCGTCAAGGCCGATCTTCCATGCATCATCCTCTTCATCCCATACCAGCATCGCATCCGGGAGGGTTCCCCGGTTCAGGGTAATACCACCGTTTGCTACCGGGGCTCCGGTGAGATTACTATTCAGGGTTATGGTGGTGACATTATCGAAATATGGCTGAATAGGCTCCCATTCAGTCGTATAAATATACAACTGCTTTGTTGTGGTAATGTAGAAGAAATCATGCAATGTTCCGGTAGCAGGGAGTTCATCTCCTACTTTCGGTTTTCCGATTGCCGGAAGCTGATCAAACCGGGTCGGGGATTTATCTGACGAATGCCCGATTTTAAAGATATGATTCTCATAATCGTATACCGGTTCTCCTTCCAGAATCAGGGTTGGATCTGGTGTTCCTGTCTGGGTAAGAGCTGCCCCGGAACCACGTTTTATTTTTATATCTGCCATAGAGTCACCACAACTTGATCATTACTTCTGTAGAAAAGTTTATAAATAGAAGTCATACGAGGATTTCTCCCCCATCGATGACGTCTGTCCACGAAGCTGTAACTTCTACCGTGGTCGTTTCCCCGGATTTCGTAGATACCCGGGTAAGTTTCAACCGGAGATCTTCGGTCACTACTCCATCGGCTGATAATACCGGGAGTGAATCAGGTTGTACATACTGCCATGATCCATCCAGATAGATGAGTAAGGTTCCTTCTAACGTACCTTCCGGAGGTAAGGGGAGTCCGGTGCCAAGTGAGTCCCATGACAGGGTTCCGTCGGCAGCGGCTTTCAGATACCGGATCTGCCCGGAGTTCGGGGTAAGTGAACCCCATAGGGATCCGGTATGATACAGAAGAGCCCCGTTTGACCCATCAGGGAAGGTCGCCAATGGTTTTAAACTCTGGATGGTGGTAGACCCGTCCCCTACTTTCAGACCATTATCATATACCAGTATTCCGGCAGCAGGAACTTCCGTTGCCAGACTTACCCCGTGATCCGACTCTTCCACTGCCCGACGAATCATCCCCGGAATCTTTTTATACGTTCCTAACGCACCATTTGCTAAATCAGACTCTTTTAACACTCCGGTGATCTGATTCTGCATGGAAGAGAATGTATCTGACAGCTTATCAGCCGACCATGTCACGGTAGTCGATCCGTCACCGGCAACATCATTGATGATATTCCGGTTATCGGCGATCAGCACCCAGTCACTCATCGAGGAGTTCGATCCGGTGCTGTTCATATACACATATGCCAGATCGTCCCGTTTACACACATCCCCTTTCTTTACCGTCAGGTTCAGTTGAGCCGTCTGGGAAGTGACCGTGTAGATATCCGTGAGATGCTGGGAGGTGATCCCGGTGGATTTCCACATCGACCCGTTCCAGATATACAGCATCGAGTCGGTGGTATTGTAGTAGAGATCGTTCAAAAACCCTGATGCCGGAAGAGATGGGCCAGATTGTGGTTTTCCAATCGGGGTGAGTGAGGCGAAGGTGGATCCATCAGCACTTCTCCCTACCTTCAGCTCATTCGTCTCGGTATTGTATACCAGTTCCCGGATATTGACCCCTTCAGTAGATGCAGCCCATTGGGAAGTAGTCCCTCCTCGAACGGTAAGTAATGTATTTCGTGCCATTATGGGGTACCTCCATCAATGATCGTCACTAATGAGTTTGGATCGACCCATTGCGGGGTTTTCTCTCCTGATACCGTTTTCGTTACCAGACAATAATTGTCCGTCACTGCCGGGTCAAGAGTATCCCATGTCCGGACATTTGTCGTGAGGTTAATGGATGCACAATACAGCATCGATCCGATAGGCACACCGGATATCGGTGAGTTCATGTCACCGGGCATATCGGACAGATCTGCCAGTTTCATGATGGGCTTGTTATTTGCCCATTCCAACCGGGCACCGGTCTCTGCTGAATACTTATAGGTAAGGACTTTCCCGGTATCAGATGGCTGTGGGGATAAATGCGTCCATTGCCGGGTAGTTGTCCCATTATCCGTATCTACGACCGAGCAGTAAAGTAACCCTCCGACAGTTGGACCGGATGGAGGAGCATCGTTCAGGCCGACGACATCCTGTAACGCCTTTAATGTAGTGACTCCGGTGCCACCAGATCCTCCGGATCCTTCTGCCCATTGAGGAATACCGGCTTCTCCGATAGCCAGATACTGCATGATGGTTCGATCGGATGGGGGCTGGAGGTACGTCCAGAACGATCCGGTATAATACAGGATCTGTCCTCTTCCGGTCAGACCGGTAACGTTCACTCCCTCAAGATTCTCCAGACCGATGTCAGTGACCATCAACCGGGGTCGCCATTTCCCCTGTGCTTCTCCGACCTTCTTGATATACTGGAGCACCATTCCGGGAACCGGCTCATAATCCTGTTCAGAATCAGTACCCTCAAGGATCTTATGGGTATGTCCGGTGAGGGAGAAGTCCTCAGATATATACCCGTTCAGGAACTGGGAGTTCAGACCGACAACCAGTTGTTTATGTGCATTCGGCCCAATACGGAACGGGGGGTTTTCTGCGGCGGAAGTGATCGGGTTGAAGGTATGGATGGCTGCTACAGTCCGGTCAACAGAGACGGACATGTATTGTAAGTGATCATCATGGAGATCCGGTTCAATTAACCCATGATGATATACCCCTACTGGGGGAAGTGTGGATGAGTTTACCCATTTCCCACCCATGTATACCATGATATCACCCTGCTCAAGGGTTTTCCCACCTGATTCCGCACCGATCTTGGTGTTAATCAGATAGTTGATATCCGGATACGGGAGGTTTCCACCGAGGCCGTAGTTGTGAGCACAGGTCATATCATACGGGCCGCCGGCAGCATTTGCATCATTCCAGTAATGATGGCCGGTTGAGTGGGCGACTGTGGTGATATACTGAGGGTGACAGTTTGGTTGAGACCGGTTGGATGCAGAGAATGCCGTGTTATGGTTCGTGGAAAGACCGGGGATCAGTTTATTGGTCCACCGTCCCTGTGCCGGGTTTGCATAGTCACACTCATACATCAGGACATGGCCGTTATTCAGCCCTTCTGATCCAGTAGAGAGATCAAACTGTACATCATTCAGCTGGCGGAGAAAGTCATGAGGGATGTTCCCGTCAGTACCGGATGCCCGGGATGATAAAATATCACCCGGCCAGAGTTTGGATCCATTTACCGGTATCTGATGTACCCAGTCCAATGAGGTTACTGATGGGGGAGTATATTGAGGGTCCGGGTGGGTGCAATCAATGTATTCCTTGAATACCGACATCCGGTGACGGTCATAGTCAAAGTACTGCGGGTGATTACATTTCAGATCCCGGTCAAGGGAGTCGTTATGATACGGTGGTGATAAGGTAGGGAGTTTAACCGTCCATGCTCCCTGAAGACCAGCTTTGTTCAGTTTCAAAGCATCCCATACCAACGCCATACCGTGCCCTTTTGCGGTAAGGGTGTTCGGGTCAGGGAAACTAGATTCAACATCTTTCAGGTTTTTAAGATAATCATGTGGGATGTTGGCGAAACTATGAGCAGCGGATGAATGGAGCTGCCCCCATCGGGTATCGAAATCCAGTGCAGCTCCCGGAACTACCTCATGATACCCGTTCACGATCTGCGTCTGGGATGTCCGGATATACTGGTTATGAGCGGTATCAATCAGACGGTCCGTAAGTTGCTGGTGAAACTGTGCCCCTCCGGCGGGAGCGATGTTGATCCACCGTCCTTTCGTTGCTGACCATGCCAGCATCTGCCCGTCTGATAACGCGTCTCCATTCTCCTCAGTACCGATATCAACATCTTTTAACCATCGGATATGATCATGAGGGATAGACCCGTCATTATGTTCGGTGCCGAAATAGTGACGAGCGGTCGTATCATGGCGGGTACCGTCGGTACGCATATACTGGGTGTGTACATCACCCACAGAGAGCCCTTTTAACTGGTTATGGGAGAATGTCTGTTCCAGAGGAGACCATCTTCCACCCTGCCAGATCCGAATGACGTTCGCCGGATCAATCGATCCGATGATGATCGCCGTACCGAGCCATAACCCGTCGATGCGTAAATACGTATCAATGTCTTCGACGTAGACACAATACCCTTCGGCCGGATTATACCAGTGCCACTGCTGACCATCAAATTCGGCAATGCGTTCTGCTTTGGACGGATCGGCTCGCCATGCATTTGACTCACTGCATTGGCCGTTAATGACGGATCCTACCAGATACCGTTCTCCTTTATGCAGGAGTTTCGTGGCTGCGTCTACACTTCGGAAGATATCCCCGGAGATGATACTCTTTACCGGTTTAATCCAACCGATATGTTCAACCCAGTCTCGGGACACTACATGGTGGTTATACCCGCCGTCTACCGCATCCGGATAATACCCGGGATCGGCGACGTTCATGATCATATGCCGGGTACCATCCTCCTCTTCCATGTTCAGGTCGCAGAACATCCGGGCCCGGTCAGATAAGTCTATCCGGAGATACTGTGGGTGGTCGTCATGGGTGAGCGATCGCAGATTGTAGTGGATCTGTGTACCGCCGAACATGCACCAGATAGACCCGTTGAACGTATACTGCCGGTCGATGTTGTATACGTACATCGCCCACATCAGGGACGGGGTCTCGTATCGCCATCCATTGATGGAATCGTACTGAGCTACCTGATTCGAATGCGTGTAAAAGATATTCAGATCTCCATCAGAGGTGTATTGGGGCTGGTTCTCCCGGATGATGCACCGGTATCCGCCAAACCATTCTGCCGGTTTCGGGCATTCGGTGACAATATCCAGTACTTCCTTCTTCCACTCCAGACCCTGAATCCGGTAATCGACATAGAGTTTATTAGTACCGTCTAACTGATCAACCGGATCAGCAACATTCTGGATCCGGTGCTCCTGCATATTCAGGTCGCAGAACAGTTTGTTCCGATCCCCGTTCTGCCCTCCGGTAATGTGCAGATATTGGGTATGATCATCGCCGGTAGCGGTATCAATAAACGAATGGTGAGATAAATGGTCCGTATATTTAACAAATGCGTCTGCATGAAGACCGTCAAGGGTATCAGACGGGATCCCGGAGGTGTGACCGAGGCCGTATGGTGGGGACAGGTTATTCTGTGCCTGTTTCACTAACTTTGCCGTAATGGATGCCGGAGTAAAGACTTCTGACGGGGTCTCACTCAGGACATATCCGGTATGCGAATGGTTGGATGACGCGAAATAATCTGCGTGCTTCCCATCCACCATATCAGCATTGACTCCTTCTCCGCGGGTTTCCGGAGATACATCATCTCCTTGAAACAGGATAGCAGATCGGTAACCGTCGAAAAACTCCGCATTTAATCCTAATACGGTATATCGCTGTGCTGTGGCGGCAACATTCTCCCCAATGGTAAACGGAGTGGCGATGACTGCTCCAGTCTCCGGATCTACTTCCGGAATGGGGTTGAAGGTGTGCCGGGCGGTGATAACATTATGCAGCGTGCGATGTACATATTGGGATTCCCCTCCGATGGTGAGTGGGAGCCATTGCCCATTATCGGTATTTAATACGTAAATACAGTCACGTTCTTCGACATAACACGAACATCCGTTGTTCGTGATGGTCATCTCCCACCCGGAAGAGCCTAAATACTCATAGATGTAGTTGACCTGCCAGTTTGGTTCTGATGATAAATTAATCCCGGTGGAAATATACCGGGCATGAAGAACCGGGTTTTCAGGAAGACCGTCCGTCGGATCAAAGAAGTTAATGACCGAAGACTGCCAGTCGCTGCCCTGATTGACATTGGTCTTCTGCCATGTCGTTCCTTCATAGGAATATAACTGGTCCAGTTCAAGCACGTATGCGGTAAACCCTTTCCGGGGAGCCCGTTCCTGCCATGCTCCGTCATACGTATAGATATACCCATACTTCCAACCATGGCCGGCAAGGTTACAGATATACCGATTGCCTATTGCCGGGGATGTAGGGATACCGGCAGATGCATTATAAAACCGGTCTACTGGCTGTAACCAATCGAAATCAAGCAACCACTCATACGAATGGAACATCGTTACCCAGTCAGACCCGTTAAACAGGAACAGATCATGATCGGCTTTGCTGTAAATAAGCCAGCCTTCGGTAGGAGTATAATCAACCCATCCTTTCTGGGTAAACTCGTAAATATGGTTTTTTGTCCACGATGCCGTCTTTGTCGCAATATACCGATCGCCTATTGCCGGGGATGTAGGGAGTGTTACGGATGGATCGATAAATGATAATACCGGTCCCTGCCATGCCATTGAGTCGGTAGAGCCTTTGATCTTCGACCAGACGGTTCCATCGAAGATAAATAACGACTCCTCCATCTCGATATAACAGGCACATCCTTTATTAATGTAAATGGATGTCCATCCGGTTTCCGCGGTATAATGGTAAATCCGGTTCGGGTGCCACTGAGGAGTTACCGAGGTGTTCGTGCCGGTAGAAATATACCGATCTCCGGAGGTTGGGGAAGACGGAAGAGCGGACGATGGGTCATAAAAGTTCAGGACTGAATCCTGCCAGTCGATAGATCCGACCCGAGAATCTACATATTGTTTTGTGACCAGATCTCCCACACCGACGACGGTATTGACATTCGTCAGCATGTGGAAGTTCATATTCAGGTCGCCTTCCATCTTTGACGACCCGTCTTTCAGGAAAGCCGGGTTTACAATATTGATGAACTTTCCGTATGGGGTTCCGGCTGCATACTGAAGGATATCACCGGCCCGTGGGTTATTGATATCAAACCAGCTGACGCCGGGAGTCGGGCCGTCAGATCCGGTATCAGTAACCGGGACATTCACCCATCGCTGGGTAATCCCGTCATACTGAAGAATATCTCCGTTTTTAATATAGTTTTTCAGATTGACGTCATCAAGTGCCCGAAGCGTTAAATCTTCATGGATCCATTCTTTATTTACAAGGCTGTAACGGAGGATCTGCCGATCGTTTGCCGGGCGGAGGGGAGACTGTCCGGAACTACCGATACCTAACGCCTTATCGATCTTCTCAAAATTGTCATTAACATCGTTACCCCAGCCGACTTCCCCTTCTTTCGGCTGGTATAACGTATATTTATCGGTATACGTCCCCTGTTTCTCGTCTCCCATATCGTCAAATATGGAATAGAAAACTATATAAATAACAGTTGAATCAGGAAGTGGTGAGTTTGGTCATATTGACCTGCTCAAACTCAATTTTCAATAAGTAATGAGGCGGGGATGCATACGGCTGTTGCAACTCATTATATAAGGTTGTGGATTTTCCAAACTGTGAAGTGAATGTCCCGATCACGTTTCCTACGCCATCGACGATCCGGGTGCCGATAAGACCACTGTAGTTCCCATCAGATGGATTAAACTCACTGCTGTTAATAAGCCCGACATAAATCGGGGCGATCTTCGCCGGGTTTGCCGCAGTGGTGAACTGGTCTTCATAGCAGATGTTCGGATATTTCTTCTTGATCGAGGCGGCATATACCGTGGTGGTCGGATCGTCCTGATACATCGTCGGATCCGGAATCATAATCTTATTCGATGAACAGGTGAACTTAGTAAGTTTTCCACAATAGGTGCAGTATAATCCATACCCTTTTTCGTATGGTTTAATGGCCTTCTGACCTACCGGGAGTGATCCCTCTGACGGAACCGCGTCGTTTCCGGACCATGTGACTAGTCCCCATTGGTGCGTCTGATAGAAGTGGATCGACTGATTCAGTTGGGTATCAGCGAAACAGGTTTTCACTGCACGAACAACGATTGCAATGTCTTTCGGCTTTGCAATGCTATATTTAATGCTGCATATATCCAATCCGTATTCATTCTGCGAGAATTCCATCTCACAGTCGGGGGATGAAATATACACCTCTACCGATGGTTGCACAACCGTCTCGGTAACTCCGTCATAGGTATAGGTAAATGGAGATCCCGGTATAGTAAGTTTATATGCTTCTTCCGTCAGATTATCCGGAGATAATGCGTTTACATACGGGTCTGCAACAGAGTTTGGATTATTCTGGCTGAACGTAATGTAGACATACCCGCCATATCGGATCGTCTCTACCTCTCCATTATCATGCGTGATCTTCAGATCAAATGATGTATGCAGGTATGGCCCGATAGCGGCAATGACCTGAGGGAGCATCACGTAATACGAGAACTCTCCATACGGAGTCTGCTCATCCTTGATGTAGTATTTTGTCGGAAGAGTGATCTCTACATTCCCGTCTTCATCCTCTATTGTTGTCGTGATGTTCTCTACAGTTACCGATCCGGCTTTCTTCGCCTGTAATGGAGGGGAAAGGTAAAACCGTATATAATTTACATCGGCTTCAGCAACTTGACCGTTGGTATACAACGACTTTAAGTAAATCGGGTATTGGGGTCCGGAAGACGCCTCTTCCCGGGTAGATGCAACGATCACTTTCCGTCCGGAATCAAAATCCGCATAGATGGTGGTAGTGGGATCAATCGTGATATCATCTTCTGCGGGATCTCCTTCCTCTTCTGATAACGAATCGTAATCAGCGACATGATACGCTTTGAAAGCGAACGTAATCTCCGGATAGACAATACCTGTTGTTCCGGTGAGTGTCAGAGATACTACATAGAAATGCGGGCCGTCGGATGCAGATGATTTAAAGGTGAACGGATCGGTGATATCAGATGCTGGAGATGTGGTAAGTACCGTTCCGTCAACCGTCACTTTCCATATTGCCGATGAGATCATATCTGATGTGATCCGTAACCCGGAATGGAGATCCCATAAGGTGGTCGGATCGATACTTGCCTGCATAATCCAGCCATCACCCACGGTACCGATATACGTAAGCTGGTTTGTCACCGGGTTCGCAATGGTAACGGATTTATTGGCACTGGTTACGGTGATGTTGTTCCGGGAGGTGGATGAATTGTATGCATACAGGTAGAACGGGAGTTTTGTTGTTCGCACCGATATGGCTGATGTGGAATCAATAATATAGGATTCGGTAGACTGGATACCGGTGTAACCCCTTGCAGTAAGGAACTCATTTGCCACATTCATCCCCTGTTTCAGATACGGGATAGATGATAACTGTCTCCAGTCTGCATCAGGGCGCTTTGCCATCGTAATTGAGGTAGGGAATATTGTTTGGGGGATCGTTCCGGTGGATTTGACGGATCCGTTTACGTATAGTGTACAGACATCTCCCTTTTTCACGCAGGCGATATGATACCAAAGTCCGGTGAGGAGAGATATGGACATGGATGCAAGATCAGTCGTATCATTTCTCAGTGCCCATGTTACCATATATGCAGATCCGGATGCATCTACCCGGATGGTATGGTTCGTGTTCCATGTTTGGGTATCATGGGAGTAAAGGTAATACGTCCCATTTCCGGAACCATCCTGCCGGAACCAGAATTCGATAGTGAAATCTGATGATGTAAAGGCGAGTGATGCATCATAGGGGATGGAGAGGTACTGAGTGCTTCCACGGGACAGAGTGAAACACCGGTCAAACTTCCCAGTAGCATATACCGGAGTGTCAAATGACGATATCGTCCGGTTATACGATGAGGTATCCTGTAAATTCCCATTGAATGGAATATTTACTAATACATTTGCATCAACATCAAATGCTACTGAAGGTGAGGTAAACTCTCCGTTATACCGGGCAATGTTGGATATACGAAGACTGTCAATATAGGGAGTGCATCCCGTCACTGAATACCAGTAAGGAATACCGTTTGTCAGTTTCATACACCCGATTGAGATCACGGTATCAAATAGACCCGGTGACAAGGATTTCGTCGTGATGGTATAGGATAACGTGTCCGGGGCGGACTCGGGGAGCAGTTGATTTGATGAGGATACCGGGCTTGGTGAGGTGAGATAGGTATACTTTGCTGATTCAGGTCCGATATCCATACGAGCGCCGTCACGTAGTTCACCCGGGGAACGGGTGCTGCCAAAATAATACGATCGGTCATTGAACTCATACATATACCCATAGGTAAGACCGGGTGATACAGCAGTTCCCCAGAGATCCCCGAATGCCGGGTAAAACCCTTCAGGATTACATTTCCGATAGAGTAAATTTCGCAAAGATTTAATATATGCATCGGATGATACACCGGGCCACCAGATATCATTCAGGTAAAATCCGTAATACCACCCATACTTACTAACGGAGTTTGGGATGGGTAAGGATGCATTACACCTGACGGACGGGATCATACTGGTATTTACCAGACAGGGATCGATTTCACTATTGATCTTAAGCCCGTCGTAGATAACTGACCCTAATGATGAATCAGTAACGGTGTATTGCAATACCGGGAATTCAATCTGGTATCCACGGGATGCCTGATCAGCATTATACCCTGCCTGATTGAGTCCGTTCATCACCTTCATCTTCCGGATCGGATACCGGGGTGAGGTATAGGTCTTGGTTATCGTATTCTGATAATAATACGTGATCGTAACAAGGATGTACGCATTTACTTCAGATCCGGTGAGGTTCAGATCCTCTACGATATACGGAGATATTTTGACGTTCTCTCCAGCAAGGCACTGCATCTTATCAGATACATATCGGGACTTCAGGCCGGAATTTGTCCATACTTCGGTCGTAAGCTTATAGTACATATTCTTCCCGACGTGAGCTGATTTCGGGCCCTGATTGTACTTCACCATCACCGGATTCGGCATCCCTTCATAGATCAATGCCCCGTCTACCGATATTCCTGTGCGATTGTTGACATCAAGACTATACGGTCCTTCATTGAAGCAATAGTTCACGGCTTTCGGCTTTAATAACGTCTTATGCAGTAACGACTGGGATCCGTAGATGTTGTGTAACTGAGAGACATTGAACAGAATTTTGGATGACCCAAAGTAGGTATCGGTGGTGATCACAATTCTGACAGGAACCGTAACTTCGCTCACGGTCGTCTTTCCATACCGGGAGTCGGTAGCCTGTACATGAATAGATCCGGTATAGGTAAGATTCCGGCAGATCATCCGGGGGTAGTGGAACCGGAAATAGGTCTGATCATTGGTCTGATGAGCGGTAGTTGCATGGAGAAGCATTGCTGACTTCCCCGTAACCGATACATCCCCGTTCGGATCCATGGTTGCTGATGATGCATATAGATCTTCTGTCAGATGAACATCCCATACAAAGGTAAGGCCGGGGATGGATTGTGCTGCAGTCACCACTGACTTCCCCGTCTTATTGGTGAGATAGGGAAATACCATCGGGTATAACCGGTCGTTAATGAAATGCCCTAACGCATACGATGTATTTACCGTATCAATGCCTTCGATATGTTCTGTATAGGTTAACGGTTTTGCCAATGTAGGGTAATCTTCATAGGGGACTTCAAGAGACTGGAGTCGAACAGTATACCCGTCATTCAGCTTCACCGGAGTGGCGTCGATCTTAATCGAATATTTGCTGATAGCAGGTTCTACATATACTCCATCGACGACTTCGAACAGACTTAAGGTGACGGTATATACTCCCATATCAATAAAATTGAAATCCCACTGGTTAGAGTAGAGATCATTCTGAAGATTGACATATACCGCGTCAGATGCCCGGACAATGGATGAATTTCCATCAGTATACGCATAATCCCACTTCAATTTATAGGATTTATCCGTATCTTTGATGACATAGGTGAGAAACGACTGGTTGTTCACCTGAATGTACATATCGGATTTTAATGCAGCCGTCTGGTTTTCCACCCCGCCGGCGATCTTGATATAATGATATGGATACGGGTAGAACAACTCTGCATAAAACTCGTCCGTAAGTGCATACGAATACCCGATGGTGTTCCCTAACAGATCTTTTACATACACCCTGAGGGAGATGATATAATGCCCGTAGGTATCCGGGGTGAACATCACCGCTCCGGATTTATTTACCGCACCGACCATCACCGGAGAGTGGTCATGATACGGAGAGATCCCCCAGTAGACATTCCACTCATATTCAAAGACGCATTCATACGGGAGAGCGTTCGGAATAGAGCACTGCATCGATATCATGTCGCGAGGGAATACCCCGACGACCCATCGTGGGTTCGTTGCCTTCAGATCAACCGGATTATCCCACTCCCATAGGTAGTTACAGGTTTTCAGATCTTTCCATCTGACGGTTTTTGCATTGGTGACATTTGCCACATACCCGGACGGATACGTCTTTTTCAACGCAATCATGATCGTCCATACGGCATCATGCACCTGTAACGGCTTTAAGGATCCACACTCTGGTAAGTACAAGACATCCTGATCATTAAACTCCGGGAAGGATCGGAGTACCGAATCCTGAGGGCGGATAGACCATGTGACGGTATCACAGTCGGATGAGTTGTTTACGCAGAGGAGATCTTCCGCATTGACCAACCCATAATTGACATTATACGGATATACGACGACGAAATCCCCGGTAAGAGATGGAATAGGGATTGCATACAGGGTGATGTCTGCATACCGGTTGAAATACCAATCCGTAATCGTCGGGGTAAGCACGGTGAGCCGGATAGTATATGGTCCGGAGACGGTAGGGAGGTATGAGAACGTATCAGTGAGCGGGTTGGTAACATTCTTTGTATAGACGATTGCGCCTGAATTAAACGCCTCTCCACTGGATATATCGATCCGGATACAGGGTGATGTTGCCCGGATCAGGTTCATCAGGTTTGCCGGGGATGTGGCTGATGCCTGTGCTCCCGGAGAATACGGGAATACGGCTACTTTCCCGGCAATAGCAACTTTCGTGATCTCGGTTTTGTCCCCAGCGATCGGGGAGTTCAGGATCATGTCAAATATGCAAGTCTTTCCCCGACCCGCTACGGCTTTCGTATTCCGGTCAGGATACACATGGATGCGTTTTCTCACCCAGTCACTGTACTCAGCACCTCTCTTCACCCGAAGGTAAATGTCCAGAATGGATTCAGAGTCCGTCTCGATGGTATACTCAAGACCGGGACCAATGGCGGTAAAGGTACGGTTCCCGGCTCCAAATCCCCGTTCGACAACTTTCCATTCGAACGACTCGGGGAAACAGTCACATGTCTGGTCACAGATGATCTTTGTCGGATCCGTATCCGGGTTATATGCCGGATCATTCGGGTTTAACCAGTATACATCATAGATCTCCCGGGATGGAGATTGACTCACCTGATAGGACGTGTGAGACGTGATATCAAACTGAGCGACCAGTGGCGGGTACCCGACGGTGATAGTCTTCTGTTTCTTCCCTTCAATCCCGGCTGCATCGGTACCATATAAGACAACGGTGTATACCCCGAGGTTTAACGGCTTATACTGGAGGATCGATCCAAAGTTTGTTGCCGTAGGGATGGCTTCCGTATACACTAAGGTCTTTGACCCATTCGTCTCGGTAAAGTATACTTCCCACCGCATATCATGCAGGGTTTTGTTTGAAATGTTCTGACACTTGAACGTGTCCCGGAACACCAGTTCTGAATTGAGTTTAGGTTTCAGAATGATGAAATCTAAGAACAGTTCAAACTTCTTATCCCTGACTTCGATGATGACTGACCGGGAACGGGATTGATCGGATCGCCATGCGTAAAACTTGATCTGGTAACTGCCTTCTTTTGTCGCCTTATATGACAGGTTTAACGTATTATTGATGACCTTGACGACTTCATACCCGCCATCGGGCTTGATATACTGCACAATCCATTTGGATGAGGTGATATCAGACGGGGCGGTTGCATGAGCCGTCATCGTCTCTCCGAGCTTACAGATATACCGGATAGCCCCACCCAGATTTACCGGAGCCGGGTAATCTACTGATACGGTGACGAAGAAACTGTCACGGGAGGTGATCAGGATCTTCTCGGTATCCTGAGCCATGGTATCTTTCATATCCCAGACAGATAAGACGACAAAGTAGTTCCCCGGAGCGGAGGGCATATATTCGATCTCATTTACCGCACCAAACGAGGCAATCCGGTTATCAGTCGTCTCCAAATAGACATCCCAGTGCCATGTGGATGCAAGGCCGATGGAGTCGTTCCGACATTTGATCTTCTGCCCTTCAGAGATATCAGACTGGCCTCCAATAGGAGATAACAGAGTGATGTTTGCCTTTACATCTGAAGTATGAGGATCAAATGGAACTTCCTCGAACCAATGTCCGGGTTCAGCGAGATCATACCCGGTACATAAGGTGATCACTTCCCCGGAGATACACTCATCCAGTTTCAGTTTTACAACGATGGTATTTGCATCTTCGCTGATCTGCTCGATCGGGATAACCCCATGTTCTTTGCAGATGAAGAAGAGATCGGTGAAATCCACATTGATATCATCCCCGATATAGATCGTATCATTCGTCGATTCTCCATATGAGTTATAGACAGTTACCTGATAGACCCCATCAATGATATGGGCACCATCGAGCGTAAACTCATACGTAACGGAGAATTGATCGATTGTCGGTTCAGAAATACCATGTTGGGGATCTTCGATCTCTTTAAATACCATGATTCACCGATTAGTTCAGAAACTCTACATATGTCTGGTTAGTACCAGCGGAGTGTTTAATACGAACATCACCATTTGCGGCAGCAGTGGTCACCGTGATTCGCACCGACATACCAATGGTATCCGTAGTCAGCACGTTTATTGCATCATTGGTTGAGGTATACATCCCCATTACGACGATATCATTTGCGACGAATACGCCATCCGTGGTCGTAAAGTCCATATTGGCATACGTGTAACTTGCCAGTTCGGTCAGGGTGTCCGTTCCAGTGAGTTTAAATAACGACATCTTCACTTCGGATATCGTGGTAGCTGAGCCGGTGGTTTCGGATCGGACATTGACCGTGGTTTTAAAACGTATACGGCGGGGAACGGTGAAATTTGATTTAATATTCTCGTCAAGAATAAAGTTTACCTGACGGGTGACACTGGTCTGACCGGCAGGAATGACCCAGTCGGCAGAGTCTACTGACCCATGCGTATATTTACTGAATTGTCGGGTAGTGAGTACGTGAGTGATCTCCTGAGTGGATGTCGCATCAGATGATAACTGTTTCAGCGCATACGGAGTCGTTATTTTGTAACAGGATGCTGATTGTGCAAAGAAGGAGTGCCATGCAAGCCACGGGTTCACCCCGGTTCCGGACGCAGACTGTTGCTGCACAACGATCGGGTTAGAAGTTGTACCCAGATTATTGATCAGCTGGACCGGGACGGTGTTGGTGATTCCGGACACTTTCACCCCGTTTACCGTTGCTGCATCCAGTAATGCCTGCTGCTTGGTGATCATCGCCGGGAAATACCCGGTGGTATCATCCGTGATCTTTAATACAGCAGTGGATATTGCACCGGTTTTGGTATGAATACCAGAGAGGTTTACATCGTCAGTAGCGACAGTGACACGCTGGGTGGCTCCGGATGCATTCCCGGTATTGGTATCAATGTCACTCCCCCGAATCTTCCGGAGATCCACATTGGTCGATGCGGTGGATCCGGGATCGGATACCAGCATAACTTTTAATGGGACGGCTTCCGTGCCAATATCAAAGTTTGCCGCATTCCGAAGTACTACCGGCATCATATCTCCGGCAGGGGAAACCAGAACGTTTCCACTGGGATCCACGTTCGGCACCATGGATTTGTTTGCGGGAGAACGGAACAGGGCCGGGAATCCGGCTTCCATCACTTCAGCAACCGGAACGATAGATTCGCTAATCTTTACGACATTCTCCTCACAGATCGTCTTAATAGCAGCAAGGTTCGGGTCATTGGATGCAGTGACGACCCGCATGGTAGAGCTGGTAGCATTCCCGGAATTCCGGTCATACTCTACCGATGATGGAGTAGTTACCTGCCCGGCAATGTAAATCGGGTTGGTCGGGGTACCGATGATCGATCCGGAAGTATCCCTCAGGTTTACTTTCAGACCGCCGCCGGTAACGACTGCACCACCGAGTTTTACCATGTTGGTAACGGTGAGATCATCCGATGCCAATACCATTCGCTGAGTACCGGCATCGATCGTTCCCCCATTATAGGATATCGGGTTCCCGGAGTTGTCCGTTTGGCGGAACTGAAGAACTTTACTCGGGGAGAAGTCAACGATTAATGGATGAGCCTGAACACCAAGGTCGGTCGTCCCGTCATAGTTTTTCAGTTTTACAGACAGGATTCCGTCAGATCCGAACGATGATTTAATGGATGCGAGGTTGGTAGATATCGTTGATGTATATGAGAGAATAGACGACAGATTTGCGTCATCCGTGGCAATAGTGACACGCTGAGTACCGGCATCAGTAGGACCGGATGATACAGATACAGTGACATCACGAATCTTTTTCAGATTACTATTTAATTCGCCATTAAATGCATTATCCCACTCCTGTAATGCGGTATCGATCTTATCAAAATTTGCATTGACCGTATCTCCCCAATTCTGCTCATGCACATTGGGTTTATAAAATTGAAAGTATTGCGTGTATTCTCCCATGATACCTATCTCCCTTATACAACCCGGGAGAACCTGCACTTAATCCGGATGGTTGCACCGACGGTATCGTTAAATGACAGCACGCCTCTTACTTCACGGTAATACATGACGTTCTGCTCATTGAACAGACCGATCTCCCGGACGTCCACATTGGTAACTCCGGTTGGACAGATCTTCCCTTCATCCCATGTAGAGGTGTACATCACGGTGGTGGAATTCGGATCTCCGGTGAGAGTAGGGTCACAGGTGACGATTGCCGGCATCCGGGTATAGGACGAGGTTGCAACCTCATTATACAGGTTCTGATCAGTATTCAGCGGTTCAGTACCGTTTGTTCCAAGACCAATATACCGGAATGGATGGCCGTTCAGACCATATCCATGCAGTTTTGTCAGCTCTTTAATACCATCATTGGTGATTACTCTGCTTGCCATGATTCCTCCTTTGTAAATAAGATCACTTCGGATGTGATCGACATACCCATATTGACTGGCTCATCCGGATCATTCATGACCTAAACGTAGTAGGAAAGAATATATAAAGGATGATCAAGGATTAGAAAAGAGTTACTTCGCTCTCTACTGAAAGCATAATCTCCCCGATCTCTTCTACATCATAAAATGCATCTAAGGTGATTTGGTTGACTGCCCGCTGCTCCGGTGTTAAATGACAAAGAATATATCGGGCGGGTTTATCAGCAGTCACCCACAGGGTAGGGGTATGGTAGGTAATATCAAGCCATACCCGGGACTCATTTGTATGCTCTACCGTCGTATGATCTGAATTCCACCCGCCGGTATTATAGGGAACCGAGTTGAACGGGATGAGAGGGTGAGCACCCGTTACCGATATCTCAGGTCGCTGCCATCGGTTAATACCGGTTGTGATCTCCGGGTGAATGAACATCATCTGCACCGGAGTCTCTTCACAGTCTCCCCATCCGGCGGTATGCCAGTGAACATCTCCCCACCCGACGTAATCCGACATGATGGGTGACACTGTGGTGGTAAACGGAGGGATCAGATAGGATACCTGTGCATGTGGACCCGTAGAGCATTTCACATGAGCAGTAGAAGTGATGTTCAGATAATACGATGACACTCCGGGTGATGCCCCGATATCGGGAGATGTGCCGGTGAATACAAACAATACCGATAAGTTTTCTTTATACCCTCGTTTGGTGTTCGGCCATGGTGCATTATGCCACTCTGATACCGACCACCGGGTATCCCATCCAAGTGACCATACGTCCACATTTGCCCCGGCGAGCGGAATAAACTCCTGTGGGCCGGAATCCATATAGAGGATCAGGTATCCTTTTGCCAGAGCTTGCAGTTCAGCGGTATCGCACTGGAAGGTTACGCCGTTGAAGTATACCCCGGCTGGTTTAATTTCATTGATCCCTTTGATGAAATATTCGATATCTATCCCATATTGGTTCGCCTGTAAAAGATCAATGGAAAATGCCGGGTAATGGGGATCCGATGCAGTGGCATCGGTAATGCGGAACTGCTGATCGGTATACCTCCGGGTAATATTCCCGGGGGTGATGATCATCCCGGTATCAGGGTTGACAAGACCGGTAGTGGCATACACATAGTTTGCAATATCACGGGCGGATCCTTCTGACCGTAATGTAGCGGCTTTGGTAAGAATCTGCATCTTTAATGCGAGATCCGTGCATGGGGTATACTCTACTCCTCCGGAAATATTTCGAACGGTAGATACCCGGGTCACTCCGAGCTGCGTTGCCAGCAGATCCAGATATGGGTTTGGGTGAGGAATATCGGACTGTTCAGTCAGATAATATAAATTCCGGATCTGTTCAATCTCGGGAAAAGACTGCCATAGCGTTTCAATATCAAGGATGGGTGCTTGAAGTAAGGTATAATTCGGCGATCCATAATCAGTCTGAAGGTAAGACGATAGTCGTCTCAGGGCTTCCCGAGTACGAATATCCGATTTCGTGAGGATCTTATTCTCACGGAGCATCTGATAATGCATCGCTGCGTTCATTTCAGTTCACCGGGTAGGATGCAGTTATGAGGATATCATCGTCTTCAATACATGCCTGATTCCCCGATTCCACCGTAAACCGGTCAAGTAGTTTCTCTTTCGTCACATTGGTGAGTTTATTTGTCACCTGAAACTTTTGTACAATCCGGGTGACCCCATCGGTGGAATAAATTGCATCGGCGATCTTCCCAAGCTCTACCGGGTCATCGATATTCAGTCCGTCGAAATACGCTTTGATTGCGGCAATAACGGATGCAATCACCACGCCTTCACTGATATTCTGAAACTCAATAACGGCGACCACTTTAAACGCATTCGTGGGAACAGCACTGATATCTACCCGAAGACCTACAGGTTTTACTGCGGCAATGAGGCTGGATAACTGCTGTGTCCGGGCAGTCACTGCTTCTACCAGTGCTGCGTCGGCTCCGGGTTTGGATGCATTCAGGAAGTCTTCATAATCTGACCGGGCGACCATGGCCTTTGCAAAATGCAGAGTCGTCCCGTTTATCGTCTCCGATACATCCACCACCTTGCATGCCCGGACAAATGACAGGGTTTTGATATGCGTCTCTATTGAGACAGATGTTGATGTCGTATCGGTCTGGTACGTCTTGATTCGGGATCGGAACTCTACATCCGTCTCATCACTATGCCCGTTGGTAAAGTCTTCTATCTGTACAACTCTTCCTACGGCAGCGATCTTCGAGACCATGGTATTGACTGACCCGCCGTCTGATTTACTCCGTTTCTCCACCGTGGGTAATATGGTGCTGTACACCGTCATCGACTCAAGGTTTTTCCAGACATACCGGCATTCCACATCCACCGAATCCGTTCCTGATGGGATGATCACGGTTCCGGCAGTAGGGACAAACATCAGATACCGGTTCATCTCCCGAATCGACTGTCCCGGGTAATAATACAGATATTTGTCTGATGATTTGGTATCGACGACCGGATCATACCAACATTCAGTGGCAGTATCATTGCGGAAATACATACACCACGACTTATCATATGAATCGATCACCGATGCATTCCGGGATTCAATGGCTGACTGAATCTCTTCATAAGTGGCAGAGGTATCACTTGTCTTCAGAGCATTCTTGGTGATGACGATATCCCCGGTAACACCGGGTTTCCGATACACCCGGAGACGGATCTTTACTCCGTCAGATATTGCCGTACCGTTGAATGCATCAAGTTGCACCACTTTACTGATCTTGGAAATATACGGATTGGATGCATCTGCATATATCCGACTGATCGCTCCGGAGGTATACCCATCCGTAACCTGTTCAGCTAAGGCGTTCCCTACCGTTCCAACCGTATTACAGGTGACAGAGATATCCTTTGATAGACCCAGTGGGTATTCCGGTATCGTATACTCCTGCAACGTCACATATTGCAGACCGGTGGTCTTTCCGACAAATACGGTACCCTGTGGGATCGTAATAGGACCGGTGATATATTTCCCGGTAACCGGGTTGATCGCCCGATATACCCGTATAAGTCCTGATGCAGCTGACTTTTTATACCTGATTAATCCGAAGACAGATCCAATATTATCCAGATTTATACCTGATGCATAATCTATATATGATGAATAATAGACATTTTCAAGAGCCTGCCATGTATAATATAATTCAAATGCGATAGAATCAATAAACTGTTTTAACGGAGATGATGAGGATAAGTCAATATCAGATCCTAATGTGGATCGGAGCCGGTACTCCAAATCTTCGACAATCTGTGCATGGGGCTTTGGGACGAATCCGGTGACGGACGTCTCCTCATTCCATTGAATAACACCATAATCATTCATAATTTCACATCCATCATAACGCGATCTCCGGTGGTACAGGTAAAGTCTAATGCAATCGTATAGGTTGTATCCGCATACCGGTCTATTGTAACGGAAACCGTATTAACTTTTGAAACCCCGTATATCGATTCAACATCAGACTTAATAGATTGCCTCAAAAGACTTATATCAGAGTTTTTATATTGATCGACATCAAACCCAAACGATTTATCAAATATATAACTTGATCTCTTTGTTTTTAAATAGACCATGACATTTTGCTTAATCAGCTGAGTCCCTGATATCATCGGTTGTGATATATCGATATTCCCATCTGACGTAAGCCGAACGGTTTTCATCCTATAGAAATGTTGAAAAGAATATATAAAGAAGGATCAACTGCCGAACTCTGATGCCAGATCCAGATAGGTAGATAATGCTGTTTCGTAGATCTCGCCAGTCTGACTCCGAAGATCTGCTACAGCCTGTGTGATATAGGTTGATTTGTATGCATCTGACAGATACATCACTCCATCATCCGTGATCCATTCGTTAATAGTAAATGCCGGGTCTGCGAGAGTCAAATATTCAGTATAGTTTGCTTCCGCAGTGCCAAACAATGCCGTATACCCGGCCTGAATATTATTCTTCTTCTGACCTGCTGTCACCCAGTCGATATCACCGGATGTCGCCTGTTCATCCAGAGTTGTGCAATATGCATCGATCTTCTGATGTAATGCAGTTGCTTTCGCCTCATAGGGAGTGATAAAGGTATCATACGCGGACTCTGCATACTCAGAATACTCTGATGCGGTAGCCGTCTTCTTTACCATATGCTCCGTGAGTGAATAGGTCTGGGAATCGCTATCAATCGACGCCTGTTCTGACGGCGGCATGGATTCTACTGATGTATACAATAATGAATTAAAACATTCATTGAGGTTCATACCCGACTCATCCGTGATCCCGTTCTCGGTCACATCATATTGAGTTCCATTTTTTGAATTGTATGCATCAATTACGTCTTTCAGATTCACCGGCTCATATTTCCCGTTTCCCATACCCAGATAGTTCCGGAGAGATTCAGACATGTAGACCTGATCCCCCGCCTTGAACTGTTGCACCGATGATGCAGCCGGGGCCGGGTAACGCTCTCCGATGATGGATCGAGGGTTGTATAAACACTTCCGGGTATTGGCACAACACTGGCTCATCGAACCCTGATTGTCAGCAATCTTCACCTGCCCATTCAGATACACGTTCTTCCCATCGAGAATCATATCACCGGCGGTTTTAATATACGTATCTCCATCGCAGGTGAGCTGAAGGGTATCCTTTGCATACATATCAATGATCCCTTTCTCATCTTTCTGCTGCATGGTGAGATGAGCCAGATGAAACGGTTTTCGATCGGTGATAGACGTAAGATCTTTGGGATCCGATACAATCTCTACTAACCGATCCACACTGGTAGAGAACCCGGTCGTCTCATTTCCGGATGCAGAGGTCATCACCTGTGTTCCGTCAGCACCTACCGTATGAATCGTCAGTATTGATGCCAGAGCGGATATGGATGATATCTTCGATTCATAGACGGCATTATACCGTTTGGTATAGATGTCGGGGCGACGGAGTAACACCCCTACCTCAGGAGCGACCGTGGTCTCCTGAGCCCCGTTAATATACACGTCAATGACGTTCGAAAATGTCGTGATATCCGGCTGACCATCGGTTCCCGTCATGGCATTCCGGCGATCTGCCTTATACCGGGCCCGGACAGGGCTTGCAATCAGTTCTGATCGGCGAGACCAGTATCGCATTGATTTTACCGACAGATCCGGCTCATGGTACGGAATGAGTGACTGGATGTATACCTCATACGCTCCCCCTAACGGATCGGATGTCCAATCCATTCCCATTTTGATATCGTCTTCGATCTGCTGGATAGGATCTCCGGGTTTCTCTCCTACGGTAAAACTACCGGTATGTACAATCTTCGTCTTCGGGTTTGTCACCCTCACTTCACGGACAGATTCCGGAGCGGTTCCTGTAATAACGAGTTTACATACCAGTGATGAGACGGTACGGGAGAGATAGGATACGGTGATCCCTACTCCGGAGATATCAACGGTAGATTCAGACTCAAATGTCGCACCGGTGATTGTTATCTGGCATTCAGATCCGGCCGGGGAAAACTCCGGGGTGATCGTTACCGGAGGACGAGGAGTGTAGATCGTAGGATCATCAAACATCGATGCAATCGTCTCTTCATATACCTGTTCTGCATCGGTAAGTTCCTCCTCATTTTGACGCTTTGTCTGGATACGAGTGAGTTCATCCCGCTGTTCCCATGTAAGGAGTGGGATGTCCGGCACTTCCTTGACATACATCTGAAACAGGGGCACGTCAGTGAGATCCGGAGGAGAACATTGGTATAACTCATAGCATTTATCACAGGTGAGTGATGACCCGTTCAGCTTACAGATCTTTTTGGTAACTACCGTCGTGGATCCGGTGGGAGTGATGATATCGCATCGCTCAATCGGATATACCGGTTCAAAGTCGGTATCATGTTCAATCAATACCCGTTCACACGGCGTCCGGGTATATATCTCGATCCCATTCTTGGTGATGATAACTTCCTGCGTCGTATAATAAATCGGGGAGAGGCACGGTCGTTGAGGGATATCCGCACACTTTGTATGGTTTGCAATAATAGGAGTTATCTGCTCGGTTTTCTTCACTACCTGATCATTCAGATACGAAAACTCATCATCCGGGAATGACCAGTTGATGATCTTATACCGGATAGATTCTTCCGCAATAGATACCCCGGTGAGCGTGTTATACACATCCCCGATGACGATCGGTGCTGCCCCTTCCGGGAGATTCAGATCGGTAAACGACTGACATGCATCATTTTTCCGTAACGGGTTTTTAATAGACGGAAGAGATGTATCATAAAAATTCGATGCATAGATGAGATTCGTGCGTTCCTCTCCTACCAGTTCAGATAATAACGTATTGACAAATTTACAGTCTTTATTCCGGGCGACTGACCAGATATCGTCGTAAGGAGCATCAGATATGGACTGGATTCCGCCGATCACAAATGCATTGTTCAGATCAAACAATGTCAGTTCATCGATGGTCTGTGGATCCCGACGTTTTAACATCTCATCCAGTTCATGTTTTGCAAACATGACGATCATCACATCACCCGGCCGGGGAACAGATACCATGGCCGATGTGCTTGACCCGAGTCCAAATATCGGACACCCAAGTATCTTGATGATCTTCCCGTTCACTTTATGTTTCAGCGTGATATCCACTCGCATAATATCGAGTGAAACCGCATCCACGATCCCCATGTCAATCGTATTGACTTTACTCACCATGCGTTCGGTGAGGGTCAATAACCGTTGTCCTAATGCGTTATTATCTCCGGTTTGCGGACCTGCCATTTATCCTCCTACAACATTCGCATTCAGGTATTTATCCAGACGGGTATATCCTTTTTTTGCCAATATGCTCTTTTCCGTCGTATCAATGACGGTAGGCACTCCAGACTCTGACGTTTTTTGGGTATATCCGGATATCACCGTATAATATTCCACCCCAAAGGTAGATCCGGTGTGGCGAATCGACTGAGCATAAAACCCGACGGGTTCGATCTTTTTCGTCCCCGGGTTCACTTCACCAAACCGGGTAGACTGGATGATAATATTATCATGCATATCAACCGCAGGGGATAAGAGTAACTTTGCCACCCATAATGACTCTTCCCCCATAACTGTTGTATCAGTCGGTTCGAATGATAACAGACCAGAATCTACGGTAAACGTATGCACTTCAATACCGGGAGCCTTTGCCATCGAGCCCTTCTTTTCAAACCGGAATCCGGTATTTTTCCGAATATACCAGACATAGGTATCGGGTTCCTGCGGGGTGACCAATGCAGATACCCGATCGGTATCGGTATACCGGGGATCATCAAGGATCTTATTATATGTGGTTTTAATCACCAGACCATTGACTCTCCGGGTGACGGCTTCAATAATTGCATACGGTTTCCCGGTATAGGTCTCCCATTTTGTCGTGGTAAGACCGGTCGGTTCAATATAGTCAATAATGATACCCCCATCCAGTTCCTTTACGGCGTCAGTAATGATGTCCTCATACCGGGTTCCGGGAGGGTAATGATGATCGCCCTGCTTATTATGGGTATCGGTATACAGTAAACTGGTCTGGCATGAACATTTGATTACCGTGACGACATCAAGGCCTTCAAATGTCGAATACACGGTATCGGTATATCCTTCAAAGATCACGTGAAAATCGGTTTCATACCCGGCAGAGATCTGGATCATCTGATGGCGACGAGTAATACTGCTCCGTAACTCCCGAGAGATATTGTAGATTCGAACTTCAGCGGTGTTCGCATTTCCCCCATCGGTATATAATACGTCAAATACCATATCATACCCATCAAAGGATCCCATATCAGCGATATCTTTCTCCGTATAGCTAAAGGTGAACGTCCCGCCGGTCGGTCGGGACGAGTTTACCTGTAATGACGGATACCGAAATATATAAAAATCAGACGGCGCCTCTTCCGTAAGATCTTTTGGGGCGGCAGTGATAACGACCTCCACCATCCGATAGATATACTTCCCTGTCATACGACCAGCGTCACTCCGGTATCGGTGATCTCATCCACATACACGACGAATGAGACGCATTCGGATGAGCCACGTTTTACATTCGATGGATCTCTCACTGTATACCCGGTATTTTCAACAATCTTCCCCCGGAATAATACCACCATGTTCGAGTTGAAAATATCCACCGTGATGAAGGAGAATAATTCATTCTTTCGAAATTGGAACGTATACATACTCCCATGCAGGTTGACATAAATCTGTTGAGGGTATGCTTGCCCGGGGATGGTCTGAATGGTTGTCGTCATGTTAATACGCCATGTTAGTCACTACGGATCCCGTATTCTGAGATGCAGTCTTTGCAATATAGGATTTGGTCACCGTGGTCCCATCTTCGGCCGTCTTCCCTATTACCGTCTTCATCGCCGATGTGGTCGGGCCGGCATCTGTCCGGATATTGGACTGACGGTTTACCACTCCGGACAACACCTTCGCATACTTGATCTCGATGAGTGATAATGAGCACGGGTAGGTATTGATCGAGTTTTCATCGTCAAACTGCATATCGGCAATCGCCATGTTATTAAACTTGCCAAATCCGGTGATGACTTCCACCAATTGTTTCTTTACATACATTGCCATTAACTGTTCCAACTCTTCCCGGCGACGAATCAGTTGTAACTTCACCGATAGCCGGGTAGGTTTGATATCAATATGGTCAGATATCTCAAACCCGTTTTCCACCCGGTGGGTCGGCACATCCGCACTTTCTGCGGTCGATATCCCTACCGTGGCAGTAAATACCAACCCTCCGATAGATATCTGTTCACAGTACATCTCCTCATTGTCAGCATCCACCCAGTCAATCGTATAGGTGTTACCGTCTTCATCTGTATATACCGGGAGATCCGGATTCGTCACCTTCCCGGTAGATACCCGGGAGAGGGAGTAATCATAATTCTCCCGGATCGTATCATAATCTGACATCAGATCCCCCATGTGGATAACTCATGACTGATCTTCCCGATAACATTGTCACTGATTACCCTGCCAAGTGCTTCCCCGAGCTTCTGTGCATCCACAGTTCCATTGTTAATGGCTTCCACGATATCTCCGCTGGTGATCGGTATAGTGATGTTCATCCCTTTCATATCCACTGAGTTTGAGGTAGATGGCCGCTCATTCAGATTCTTCAGGTGATCGTTCATCTGACTCAGTGCCTGATTGGTATCCTGTTTTGATTCCCGTTTGGTTTCCGTCACAACTTCACTGACCTTTTCCCGGGTGGTCGTCACATCATGCTTGGTAATTGATGATGCGGCATCAGCAGCGGCTTTTGCTCCGGCACCGATGAAATCCCCACCTGCAAGGTTAGAGATCCAGTCCGGCGGTGGTGGGAAGTTGTTAATCATATCAATCAACTTTTTCATGATACCGGTGAGCCACTGTAATGCCCCGACAATTGCCTGAACTGAATCAGAGATCTTATCAAATATCCCTTTCACCAACTCAGCAACTACCCTGAATGCAGCAAACCGGTCAGCCAGATACATAATGATCTCCTGAAGTGTTCGGAACGGATGCATGAGTTTATCCAGTATAGACAGAATAAACGTAATGACGTCCTTAATATAGGCAAGTGAGGATCCAATCTGCGAGTTAATACCGGACATAATGGTATCAAATGCCGATTTCCCTACGGTAGCCAGATCCGTAACTGTGATACCCAGTGTCTCCATAATCCTCTGAATCATCAGGAGTGGGTTGGATGCGGCAGTGACGATCCCGATGAACTGGGTCAGGGATCCGATCATCTGGGATACGTTCCCCGGATTAAAGATATCTTTTAATGATGTCTTTCCTACCACGGACATTAATGTCGTTAACAATGATATGGTTCCGGTAAGCGGGTTGCTGAATGATGTCAGCGTTTTAATGATACCCATGAGTGAGTTCAATGCGGATGATACCGGAGTGATGACATCAGGGAGAGCACCCATATGATCTTTCATGGATAATACTAATCCGGTGAGAAGACCTATCGGACCGGCAACTCCAGTCGTAATCACCGATAAGGCAGACATATGTACCCCCATTGCACCGATGATGTCAATCAATGGTTTGAAGGTATCATATAACCATTTCAATGCCTGAATGAGTGCCCATAATACTGCCGTGACAGCCAGAATACTGACAATCAGCGGGGATAAGTTAAACAGTAAGATAACAGCGGCTATCTTCCCGATCCATTTCACCACATCTTTTAACCATGATAAGAATCCTGACTCATCAAGATATTTCACACAATCCTTGATGGCAGCAATGACGGCTTCAAATATACCAATGATGGATGCATCTTCAATCTGAATATTAAATAATCCTAATACCATCTTGATTAACTCATTGATAAACGGAGTGATTGCGTTAATGACTTCCATGAACCCGGATACAAAGTCATTCCACAACCCACCCAGATATACCATTGCGCCACCAACGGCTTCTTTCAGGTATTCAAAGAGTTTTCCAAACCCGATGATCACCGGGGTTACAGTTGGAATATATTGAGATAACCACTTGAAGAATTGCCCGAGAAGGGAGTCGTCCCATCCTTTATCAAGCACATCCCATAACAGATAGAGTGCAGCAACCACCGCACCTATGGCAGCGATAATAGGCAGGAATGGGGCTATCATTGCATATAGCGCCATTGTTGCCGGGATAATGGATGCAGTTAGGAGGTCAAATGATGCAGCAAGGCCAAGGTTTGCAAGAGCCGATGCTTCATCGATAGGGATACCTGCTAGTACGGCAGCATTCTGTGCAAGATAAGCAACGGTCCCCGTAACAAGCGATACGGTAAGGAGGCGAATGGATCCCATGAGACCTAACTTTGCCCCCGTGGCAGTCTCCGTCGTGGTGATCATTGCCCATGTTGCCGCATTCTGTGCAAGTGTAGATATCGTCTCTACCTTTTGAGCGATGGATGTCAGAATAATAGATGCCCGGAACTGGGACAGGAACCCAATTACACTCTTGAAGTTCAGCCCTAACATCTCCGCTGCCTTGTAATACATAATAAGGGCACCAACTCCGGCAGTAAGTCCGGCACCAAGTGTGGCAATGGATCCAATGATATACATCAATGGGCCGGGAAGTCGGTTCAGTATCTCAAGGAAAGCGTTTACCGGGACAAGAATTACGGTAAGGGCATCATGAAACGGGCCGGATAACTGTTGCTGAATCAGAGACAGGTTCTCGTTAAACCGGGTAAGTGACTCATTTAAGGTATCAGCGCCTTCGGATGCCTGACCGAACTGGCGAAGAACAGCATCGGTCGCCTGTGCACGGGCAGCCATCCGCTGTTCCGGGTTGAGCATAGAGGATGAACTAACCCCCATCTCTTTCGTCGCCTTGATCATTTCTTCCCTGAACATCTTCATGGCAGCAGCGCCATTCTGACCGAACTTTTGCCTGAATACTTCCGGATTCAAAGACGTCGTCATTAAATTCGTGACTTCTTTGAATGAGTCGCGGATATCCAGATGCATCGCATGAGCGTGATCCGTAACGGTTTTTAATACCCCGGGGATCTTTTCAGCGGCTACATACATTCCGGATAACTGAGCCGCCATTTCAGAGACATCATTATCCTCCAGTAACCCTTTCGTAGCACGCATTGATTTTGCCATTACTTCATCGGTCGCATTTCCGACCATGGTGAGGAGATGGATGGCAGATCCGGCAGACTGGATTAACTTCTGCATACCGGTATCAAAGTATGCCAGCGCCCGCTGGCCTAATACGGCAAACTGTTCAGCGGCAAGCATTGCAGCGAGGGCGGAACTATCAATCCCATCCTTAAACTTATCTACGGCATCGGTCGAATCGTCAAACCCGTCTTTTGCCTTATCTGTTGCATCTTTCAGGGATGCAGTGAGATCGGCTACCTGTTTCTTCAGATCGTCAATGATCTCCTGTGTGGCTTCAGGGACGGGTTTATCCGAATCTCCAACAAATAACCGATCAAGGATCGGTTTAAAATCGGCATATAATTCGTCAAGGCTGGTGCGAATATCACCGATAGATGCCGTAACCGACTCACCCATTGATCGGGCATTTTCCGTGATCTTGGTAAATGCCGATGAGAGATCCCACGTCTTCTGAATGGTAGCGTCTGCTTCAGCAGCCGTATCATCTTTCCCTTTCTCGAATGCAAGCGATACCGGGATCTCAATCGGTTCCATTCCGGTAATACTTTTTGCAAACTTCTTCATATCTGCAACGACCGGGATCTGCACGGCAGTTACCTGCTTTTGCAGATCATCAAGATTTAACGACGCTCCTATCGTGATGTCAGGAATACTGGATACATCCACTATTGCCGGGATCGTAATAGGACCAGTTTCATTAGTAACTTCAGTGATGGTTGCTTTCGCATCCACGGTGATTGCATCAATAGATGCCGGAAGATTAGATAAATCTGCAATAATCGGGACAGTGAGTCCGGATATCTGCTCTTGTATTCCGGACCAGTCAAGAGTGGGATAAATAGGGATCTCCAGATGGGGGAGATCCTTCATCAGGTTTTGCGCAGCCTCGTCCTTCTGATTTTCAAGGAACGACTGCATGACAATCGTTGGAGTGATATCAACCGGAACAGTGAGTTTCCAGTCTTTCCCTACTGATGTCTGAATTGAGGTGATGAGTTCATCGACATTATCACTGGTGACGGTGATAGGGAGCGTAAATGCCTCAGTTGAATCGGCGATCCGGGTCTTGATCGTATCCAACATGGCAATGGTCTGATCATCAATAGATTTTGTTAATGCCGCAAATGATCGCTCGATATCTTTCGTAGATGCCTCTACCAGTTTTAAGATATCATCAATGACTTTATCGGCATTACTGACAAACGTCAGCTTATATGTTGCATCAGACCCGTTCTGCTCCATAGTATCTTATCGGTTGTATAAAAAGAGTGATAAAAGGAGGTCAGAGATTCTTCTCTTCCCTGCAATACCCGTCATCGGATACCACGAACCGCCGGGTGAATACTCCTCCGGGGAGATCACTTTTCGGTTTGGTTTTTGGTGCAGCAGGTTTCTTTACCACGGGCTGCTGTTTAGGTGTTGCGATAGACGTAGCGGCCTGTGTAACCGGTTGCATATCCTCATCGGTTTTGTACAGCGTAGATAACGCGTATACCCACCCGATCTGCTTTTCTAGGGGCCATGCTTTTACGACGTCGATATCAGTCCCGGTCTTAAGCGATATTACGTAAAGCGGGAGGTTCCGTCTAACGTTGTCTGAGAGTTCTGCCCCGAGTCCAGAAAATCTTCGTCAGCATCTACCTTATGCTGATCCATGATCTGTTTCCCGACGGTAGTGACTCGCTTTGCATCCCAGCTGGCGATATCAGACTCTTTGAACCGGCGTTTCTTCCCACTGTCATCAAGAATGCTCTCCAGAATGAGCGTTTTGAACATGGAACCAAGTTTCTTTGTCGCCTGATAGTCACCGATGACATCAAGTAACTCAAATCCGGTTAATTTACGAGCCGTATAGGTTTCACTACCCACGGTAATAGTATAGGTTTCCATAACACTTAAATAATAAGAGAAGAAAGGTATTTAAACCTTTCGATTAGTCAGAGTCCTTGAATGTCTTAAAGGTCATCGATCCGCTGGTGATATCTTCAGTGTTGTACTTCTCCGAGATCTTAATTGCCAAACCCTGAACGACCACCTCATTTGCATCGTATGCAAATGTACCCGTGTTGATCTGGGTGATGATACAAGACGTACAATCAACGTTGATATACCCACTCACGGAGAAGGATATCTGGAAAAGTAAGTTCTGACGCTTCGCCTTGATGAACTTTGACATTATCTTCGAGGTTACCCGAAGACGAATCGCCCATGTCGGTTTGATGTGATGAAGGTTGAACCCAACAACGCCACGAAGAGACTCGATGTGAGTGACTTCGCGGTCATTGTTATACTCGAATGAAGTGAAATCATCAACGGTTGTATCGAATGCGTGAAGACGAATATCTCTGACATCCCACTTGATGATATCCTCAGTCGTGCCTTCGACACCGCCGTGCAATGCATCATCGTTGTATGCACCGGCGTCGTAAAAAGTATCGGTAATAACTGTATCGGACATTTTACACCTGTATGATCAGATCCATCTGGAATGTGTGAACATCTCCGGAAAGCTGTGCGGCGACCTTTACCCCACGAAGAATACGGTTTCCGCGATCTTCGGTGGAAATGGTATCAACGGTCGGCATCGTAATCGTATACGTGCTGATAGCCGCATCACGAAGCAGACGCTCCATTGCTGAACGCAGAGATACCCTTACCATGTCAAGACCGCTCTCAGTGAAAGGTATCTTTGCAGAGTTCAGACGGAGGGTAAGCATCGCATTGCGAAGCTGGCTGGATGAGTAGTACTCAGTACGCACGATATCGATGAACTTTGGCGAACCGCTGGCGGTTAACGAGTTGGATAACCGATTGCTGGATGCCACGTTGATGATCACATTGATACCGGCAGTCTCAAGGGTGGCAATATCAGCGGCATCGAAATATGTCCCTACTGGAGTAAACACGGCTCTCCAGATCATTGAGTTCCATGGCCGGTTCAGGGCGAGAGCACCCAGTGCGACGGCACCAACGTCATCCTTCGGTATAGCAGCCTTATACTTACAAATGACTGCCTTTGCAGCGCCCGGAATAGAGTCAGCATCGAATGTCACGACACCGGTAGCCTTATCGAGCGTGTAGTCAGTTGTAACGGTCTGGGATACTCCGCCTACGGTAATGACCGGGTCATTCGTAATCGGATAGTTAGGGATGTTGAATACGACCTTTGTGCCGTCACCGATGCCGATCTCCTGACCATTGGTAGTGAAATCAACCTCATTGGTGAAGGTAGGCTCGTTATGAGCAACGATAAATCCGTTTCGTGACTTGACATTGGTGCTGACGCAGGTAACGATATCGGTTGCCGTTTGGCCCGGAGCGTTTGTCATGGCAAATACCAGTTTGCAGGTATTGGCGATATCTACATATTCAGACACCAGCGGGTTGTTGACATAAATACCGGCGAATACAATGGTATCAATCGTGCCCTGAATTGCCAGTGGCTGGATGACCGCTTTTGCTGCTGCAATGTTATTTGATGTTGGCTTTCGGTCGGTCCCACAGGGTATCCCCATGATATAAAACCGGGTAAGCCCCTGTGCCATAAGTGCCTGTGCAGCCCGTGCTACCGGAGAGATGCCAAGAAGCTTGTTTGTTGAGTCGTATTTGCAATGGTCAGCATAAACCTTTTCGAGAGTTGTGTACAGTTTGGGTTTATACTCCGTTGACTCAGACAGACCAAGGATCAGTGGGACTCCCCATGAAGTCTGGGATGCAACCATGGTCTCATCGACCACATTAATGAGTACTGATTCTGCTACGTCTGGAATAACGCATCACCTGAGTAATCAGGCGATAGAAAAGTATATAAATAAGTGTCAATATTGCGGGGTATTCCGCAAATCAACATAAAAGGTTTTGGGATCGGATTTCCAGTCCCCTTCCACGAATTCTACATCTCCGACAACTTCAGCGATAGTCGGTAAAACCTGCCATATGGCAAACGGATACCGGATCGTGATATCAAACTGCTTGCGAAGAAGCCCGTCCTCTAAATGAGTAAGATCGGTTATCGGAGAGAGTTGCATCACTTCGGTGATATCACGGAGCGTATGATGACTCCATAAACTCATCTTTCGCATGACCGATTCCAACAACCCTACCGCATTATACATATCAGACTGTGCCACATGTACATTTATCGACATCTGACATGTGTATCGCTGACCGACCAGATTTTCAACATATCGCTCATCTGTCCCGGCATCAGACCGGAGCATCATATTTACCGGGGAATGGTGTCCTCCGGCGTTTTGATCGCCAAAATAAGATATCGTAATAGCGACATCAGCCGATGAGAGCATGTCTCGAACTGAAGATAAATGAGCATAATCCGTGACTATTGTATAGGTTTTCCCAGAAAAAGATATAGAAGTAGGGATGGATTTGAATACATCTACCTCTAGGTTTGGCGGTCTCATCGTTTCATCCGGATGATCCCCATAAAGGTATCCATGAGGGCGGCGGTGGATTCGATGAATGACCGGGCCTCACTCACAATACGGGCAACCTCTTCTTTTGATATCTCACATCCGGCTTCCCCTGTGGGATCTACGGCATCGTCGATTGCATCAATGGTATCCCGGAATTCTGCAATACAAGAAAGCAAAAGCTTCCTCAGGTTGCCAAACAAAATACCAAATATGACAGTCCATATGATCGATGCGACGAACCATATCTGATACGGATCCTGAAAATCAATCATACTATATACTACTCCGATTTTCCATTTATATCAGCGTCAGGTTTGATCATCCGGATGATATACTCTTTTTCCCGGGGGATGATGGTTCGAAACAACGGACGTTCGGGAATAGATTCTGTACCATACTCAAGCCATAAGGCGATCTTTGCCCGTTCAGGACAGTTAAACACGCCTACCAGTAATGTAACTTCCCCATTCTTTCCTTCAATGACCCGGTAATCCAATGAGTCGCGAAGCAGACCAGTTTCATGCCATGCAAGCCCGTCCCCGCCGGAAGGAGACCAATCTAAAAAAGAGAGAGAATGCTGATTATCAATGGTGTGTTTTAACTGAGTGACAAGATGTTTTCCGATTGCATGGTAATCCGGTTTAAACGTCTTGATTTTTTGCAACTTCCGTTTTAAGTTGGATAGATCCGCCTTCACTTGGATCATTATCAAATAACTCCAGTATCCGTTTCTGACAGTCTTCACAACAGGCGACGAAGATGATCTTCTGATATTTCTTTGGGAATGAGATGAGTTGATCCCGCTTCTGCCGTACCGTCAATTTAATCAGGTTATTACATTCCGGGTTGAAACAGGGAATATGAGTAATCTGATCATCAATAGATGGCTGGTTGGCATACTCATCCAGTGCCTGTATTACATCAGGAGTGACGATCTCAGTGCGATTCTCTCCATCGGCAAGATAGTATTTGCCACCTTTTTTACTGATATGTTTCATGACACCACCAGACGTAAGGGATCAATGGTTAATTTCCGTTTCAAATACACAATCTCATTCATATATTCTTCGCCTTCCACTTCACCGGTTTTTAGTTTCATGACGACTCCGTATAACAGGATCTTTTCCCGCTCGATTTTACAGGTGGATCGCTCTTCGCAGTTAATCGTGCATATGCCCTGATGAGGACATATGTAATAGATTACTTCTTCTTCCAACTCGGTTGCCATACGGGTTTCATCACCTCAGGTTCTGTGGATTTGGGATCGATATCGACAACCGGTTTGGATGTATCGATACATACTCCGGTAGTTGCTGATGTTTTCTGTTCGTCAGTCACCATTGATGGCGGTGGGGTACCAGCGTTCTGCTGTAATCTGACTAAATGATACGTATATCGTACAACACCGAGTTTTGCCCAATATGGGAGTTTTTGAGGACGGGCATGCACTTCCCAATGAGACTGCTCCCCATCCAGTTCCTCGATGATGACCCGATCACGGGGAGACATACTGGTCTCGGTATACAGGCGACGATCCCCGACATTGTAAATTGCCTGTGGGGTACGGGAGATCATCTCAAATGTCACATCTTCCCAATGTCCTTTAATCGGTTCCGTCTCGATAATCTCCGGGACGAATATCCCGTTTGCGGTATGAGCGTGTTCCAACACGGTGACTTTAAATATCCCGTGCTGGTAATCCATTACTTCAAGACACGTTTTCATGATCAGTAATTGTCATACATGACAAACATCGGGGCTTCCAATTTGAAGAGCTCGCTCTCGATCTGTTTATTCAAAATCTCCAGTGCCTGTTCGTAACTTCCTCCCCATTGGATAGATAACCCTCCTTCTGATACTCCGGTAGGATTTCGATTCGGGTTTGGTACTAACATCTGAGAGATCAGATCCGCTGTTGCCATCATTCGCTGGATCTTCTTTCCAGTTGGATCATCGATATTGATGACATAGGCATTACTCAGCCAGTAATCCGCCCAACTTGTAGAGGAATACACAATTCCTCCGGTGGTTGCCGGCATGAGGATAGATGGATCATTACTCGGGTACAACGTAAGACAGGATCCCTGACCCTGATACCGTTTAAAAAGGAAATCTGCAGCGGCATCAAGAGCATCCTGTATAACCTCATCAGGGAATGTGTACGGAGGGGTAGAATCCCCTACGGCAAACCGGACCGATGCAATTGATGCAGCCACGATCACTCACTCTTTTTTGTGACGGGTTTCTTCCGGGCAGGTGCCGTCTTTGGCGTAGATGCTACAGCCTTCTTCACTTCGGATGCGATCTGAGATGAGATCATATCCACAACCGGAGTTGCAACAGCCCCTTCCTCTACCGGGAAATCGTCTTCCGTGACGTTGGTAGTGAGCGGGTCAGGCCAGTCTTTCAGGGACTCTTCCTTCTTTGCAGGAGGGGTCTTATCCCGGTTAACGGAACCAAGAATGATAATATTGCCTCGTTTGATGGAGCTCTTCAGACCGGTGCTCCATTTCTCCCGATCTCCCTCAATGACAAACGTATTTCCTTTGGTGTAGGTGTTACCGTTAAATACAAAACGGGCCGCACGAACTTCCACCTCAAGTTGGTCTTCCATATTTAAACGTTTTCATTAAAGAGTATATAAATCTTTCTATTAATACGATTGTTTTTTATAGTTTCATAGCAAATAACATCCTACGTGTGAATAACACGGGAGAAGTTCACCATGGTAAATTTTGAAGTCAAGGGTATCGGTCTCACAACTGAGATCGCCCGCACAAAACCTCAGGACCGCGTCGTTGTTGCAACTGCCGAACTGTCCGGAAAGACCGCGGGGAAGCTCTTCGTCGGTATCGATGATATTGATCCAAGCACACCAAACGCATTCGGACTATTCTTCAATGGGAAACAAGTCGATGTGAATGATAATGAAACCTACATGCAGACCAACACTGCCAAAGAGCCGAAGTCAGGGTGGAAGACCTACGCGTTCGATGTCCCAATGAGATACCTGACTAACGATCCGAAACCGGCAACATACACCATCCAGTTCCTTCTCGGCACCCTCAAAGATGAGGTTTTCACACTGGAGTCCACAAGCAAAGTATATATTCTTGAAGTCCCTCAGGATGAGATCCGCACCGGGGAAGTCACTCCTGAATAACCCTATTTTTAACCAGTTTATATAAGTTCTTATCGCCATTTCATAATTCATGGATTTGGCAGAGCTGAGACAATACTCCGAACTCCTCATACAGGAAGATGAGCGGATACGGTCCAGTGAACAGAACCTCATCACGCTATTTCAAAATATTACTGATTTCATCTTTATCATCGATGCGGTCACTCATACCGTCATTGATGTAAATAAATCCGTATTAGATACATTTGGGTATACGATTGATGAAATCAAAGGAAAGCATATCTATGATCTCCATCCGGATCGATCGCAGGAAGACATTGATATGTGTTTTATGGATGACGCCTGTTCCTGTGAAGTACCGTTTGTAACGAAAGAGGGAAAGGAGATCCCGTCGGTAACCAAGATCACGAAGTTTATCTGGGATGATAACGACGCGTACGTATGCATTGCCCGGGATATGACGGAGCGGTTTGCCTATGAAGCAGAACTCAATACCCGGAATATGGAACTTGAAGTGGCTCTTGAAGAGTTACGGAATACCGAAGATGAGTTAAAGTCGCAGATTAACAACATCACCTATCAGAATTCCTTAATCCGGGCAATGTGTGACAATGTCCCAGATATGATATGGGCAAAGGACGTAAATAATAACTATATTTTCGCCAATCAGGCAATTGCAGCAAACCTTTTAAATGCCACATCCACGTCAGAGCCCTTAGGGAAAGACGATCTGTATTTTGCCGAACGGGAACGGTTACTCCATCCAAACGATCCAAACTGGCATACATTTGGAGAGATTTGTAAAAATAGCGATGAGATCGTTCTCCGGGAGAAGAAGACCCGGAGATTTCAAGAGTTTGGAAATGTTAAAGGGAAGTTTGTATGGCTTGATGTCTACAAATCTCCGTTCTTTTTTGGATCTGAACTTATCGGAGTGGTTGGATCAGGGAGGGATGTTACTGAGGAACAATCATTAACTAATGCGATGATAAGTCAGAAGAACTTCCTTGAAGCGTTACTGGAAAATCTCCCCTTACCCATATTTTACAAGGATATGGACGGGAAGTTCATCGATGCAAATGGGGAGTTTTGCAATTTCTACGGAGCATCACTCTCCTACATTATCGGGAAAACTACGCAGGATCTCTTCCCGGAGGATGCAAAATATCTTAATGAGAAAGAAGAAGAGTTGAAGAAAACCGGGCGGGTAAAGTTTTATTACGATGCCTATGACAAGCACATGGTAAAGCATCGGATTATCATCATTAAAACCTTGCACCATGATGCGAATGGGAAAGCAATCGGGATCATTGGATGTGGCATTGGAATTGCCCATACCGCTCTTATGGAAGGATTATGACCGATTTAAACCGGCCGATAGGTGCAGATGCACTAGGGATCACTCTGAAAGATGTACTAAACATGTACCTCAGAGAAGTGGAAACGCTACAGAAAACAATGATCCGACTAGAGCGGAGAATTGAGAGGGATATCGATCGAATCGATACCGATATCCGGCAATATGGTGTCACCACTAGAGAAGACATCAATTTACTCCGGGACGAAGTCGCTGCCATGAGAGACCATATGTCATCCCTTGAGCTCAATGTCAGTGAATTAAATAATACCCTGTCCACCATGATATCTGATGCAGAGAGCCGGAGAAAAGATGCAGATCATGAACATGCATTACAGATACGAGAATTGCAGTTAAAATCCGGAGTGATTGGAGGCGGAGCAGGTGGGCTTATCGCCACATGTCTCCCTCAAATCATCGAACTGGTTCAGCAGATCATTAACTGACCGTATACCCGAGAGAGATCATCTTTTCTTTTACCCTCTCCATCAAATCCGCATCAATGTCATCAGGAATGGGATCCCACTCTCCATCGGAGTGTTTGAATAATGCGGTATATAACCTGAGTTGTGTTCTGGTAATCTCGTCTTTACATACCCATCCTACCCGGGGATCATATACCGCAAGATCCCCATCGATATACATCTTCATTGCTTCGCCTCTTTTAATACATTAACGATGAAATTAAAATAATCCGGATCTTTCTGATAGAAATGAATCGGATCCTGATAGAGGTATTGAATACCCATTGACAATATCTCTCCGGGTCTATCTTTATATAACTTTCCACAATAGGGATTGGGGAAATTATCCGGTTTACATATCTCCGTATCGTTATAATTCTTTCCGGTAGCCTCCTTTAATGGGACAACGGGTGAATCTCCTGTCCGTTTTGCAAAAAACTCATTGCACCGGTTCTGGATATTTCCGGATTTCTCCAGTATGTGAGCCATCTCATGAACAAATGCTCTCCGGAAAGCTGAGTATTTCGCCGTCCAGCTGAACGATAAGCAGATGAAATTGTTATTATCACCCATCTCAGATTTAAATGATCGGTTCCCGGCAAGCGGATAGATATATGTAGGGCCTGTGGAAGGAATACCTTTGGTGATCTCCGCAAACCACTCTTTCGCTGGTTCAATATGTTCGTATAAATGTTGGGCAGCGAGATTATTATGAAAGCTTTGTAACGGCACATCCGGATGATACTTCCGTATTTCAGACGTATCTGGTGGGATAGTTGTCGTATCCATGATATATGACGGCTGGTTCTCTTTCCCTTTATTGATATACCCGGCGAGAGCCTGATAAATTGGCTGCATCGCTTCCATCATCTGGGTCTCATATTTATTGATCTCCGGATCAACCTTCCAATCGATATATCGGAGAATTTCTTCAATCTCCTTTCTGACTTTATTTCGATCTTTCACATTACCTTTGATCTTTTTTAATTCAGTTAGTTGATCAGATAATACATTTGCTCTCGTATACATCTCCTTCCGCTTATCCACATGGACCTGTAATTGACTGGTTATTGAGGTATATTGTTCCATATGGGGTTGAAATATGGTATTGACATCGACTGTTTCCGGTTTAGCAACCGTTGCAAATTGATCTAATGGCTTATTCGGATTTGTGCGTTGGATTTCGTCAGTTTCATAATATTTCGCTCCTCTGGTAGTGGTTTTCACCTGAGCGTTTTTCGGCACCTTATCCGGATGTGCCGTGACATATACCCGGTATAAATCACATAATATTCTTTTACGGATGGGAGAAAACATACTATAGGGTCAATAACATGAGATAAAAACAGTAGTCAGTCGATAGGTTTTTATTTTCCGATTGCAAATAATTTATTGTGACAGTCATTGATAACATTCTGAATGCATTACAGCAACAGAATATGACGTCTGAGGAGATTCACACTCAGATTGGCGGAAAGCGTACTACGGTAAAAACCGAACTATCCAAGATGCGGCGAATGGGTCTGGTAAGTCAAACAGATACTCACTATACCATTACAAAATTAGGCTTATTACAGGCATTGAAAGCAAGTAAAGACGTATCCGTGCGGAGTTACAATCTTGGTATTGCGTCCAGAGATAACCTCTATAAACAACTTCCCAATCGGCAGATCTTCACCACCGCCGATATCTATCGGGATGTGTTGAGGACGGAAAAGACCGAGGCACTGAAATCTCAGGTAAAGTATTCACTCCAGCACCTACTGAAGGAGCGGAAGATTAAACGCGTGTCCCCGATCGATCAACCCACGGCTAAACTGGTACAATATGTGAAGGGTGTTGAAGAGGATGAATGGATATGCTCTGTATGCCAGCAGATTCTTCCGGCAAACTATTTCGATGTGATAAACTATGGAATGCCGGGTGCGAAATGCCATGCATGTCGTACAGATGCCGAATTTGTACATGCGGAACCGGTTTCGGTAATGGATTTCATTACCGCTACCGATATTGAGGATCCGGGACTGCATGCAATGGAAGCCGTGCAGATGGCAATGGAACAGGTGTCTAATGGATCCCTGAAATTCATCGAAGAACAGGTAGGGATGATATCCAAGTCACTCGGGAAGATTCACTGGATGGGTGAGCATATCGCCAGTATCGATAAGTCCATGCAGGAGATGGTGAAGATTAATAAAGCCACCCATGACCTGTTTGTGCAACTTGCAACCAAAAAACAATAACTTCTATTTTAGTTTAATTTTATCATTTAACACCGAACTACATATTTAATACTATTCTATATTAAATTTGTAATACAAACCTATATACGCTAGTATTGGAAAATGATAATGTATGCGAGCATATCTCATTCCTGATGGGTTAAACCTGCCTATCAAGCAACCGGTAAATTGGGATATTACCTCATGGGCGTATAATGACGCTCCATTGATTGATGGGGGAATCTTTTGCCGGGGATGTTTCATCAAAGTGATTGACCGGACCTGCACCACTGAACACCAGCAAAAGACCATCGATGCGTTTGTCAAGGAATATGGGAGAGAACCTACCGATATCGAACGAATGTTCCTGCTTCGGATCACCATGCTTGAGACGGCAGTGAAATGTCTGAATGAGGATATGGTAAATACTACCGACCAGTGGGTGTCCCGGGATGATGAAGGGAAATTGAGAGTGACTGATTGGACTGATGCAAAGGTACCGGATGAACGGATCAAAGACTACTCGCTGAAAGAATTCAATCCAAATACCTGTTTCTCGATTGCATCGGCTGCAGCACGGGGAGCCCGGAGTTCCAATATCATCTGTATCAATAAAGATTTACAGGATCGGGTAACGTATGAGATTGAATCCATGCTGAATGGAAAGTCATCATCTGATGGTCTGTGGTATATCAAAACATCAGCCATTGAATGGATCAAAACAAAGATCCCGGAGACTGATACGGATGTGTTTGTCATCAAAGGATCAGATACTACCTGCAAAATCACGGTCAGCAAAAGACCGGAATCTTAATATTTTCTCACATCCTATTTTATTGCCATGCGGAGAGCGTGGACACAAGAAGAGATCGATCAGGTAACCTATTTATACTGTTATACAAATAAATCCGCAGCAGAAATAGGGCAAATTATTGGCCGGACACAGGGATCTGTATCATCAAAAATAGGTACGTTAGGGTTAAAGGATGAACGTTACTTACCGCCGTTTAAGCAAACGCACGGGCAGCAAACGTAATATTCGTCGTCCCGACAGTGATATCCACAGCCGTGCACTGGAAGAGTTTCATACCACCAGCGGTACCTTTTGCTACAGGAACGAACGCACATGACATCTCTGCTCCGGCATCAAAATCATCTGCCCGAATGGGTTCAGTTGTAGTTACCACATAGATACCATTTGTTTTTGCATCGGTCTGATCTTTCACCAGTACCCGGTTCCCGGCAGCAAGGGTGACGCCATCGATAGTAGCCCCGGCTGCAAGTCCGGTAGCGAGATCAGCAATGTTTGCAGTAGTCGCTACAACACAAGCAGTCTTCATCAGTGAGGCTTTTAAAAGAGCGTTGATAGCGAGAGTGGCGGATTGTTCCTCAGCAACATCAGTCTGATTGTTCCGGATTTGATCCATGAATGTTGACATGACCAAATGGTAGGAGAGCCCCGGATATAAAAGATCGTCTCTTTAAGATATCCTGCATTTCTTCCACGGTATAATGATTGTCACAGGGTGGAATCTTCTTTCGTCTGTCACGGACTTCATCAACCCGACTCTGCCAGTCTCCCATATCGCAATACGGGTTCCATCCATCGATATCATGCCAGAAACAGCATATCTCACAGGGGCGAAGAGTCCGGTCAATCATAAAAATAGAGTATTACAGAAGTGCAGTGACTTCTGATTCTTCGATGATAGTAATCTCGCGTTCCTTGATATACAGGTAAACCTTGGACTTGGTATCCTTTCTACCCAGCTGGATTACTCCAGTGAATTCGGCATCAACGTCAAAGAAGTACGGTTCCCCGAGAATGTTCTGATGACGTTTAACGAAATCACCGTCAAACTTGTATTTTGGATGTGTCTTGGTTAACACGCGAATCCAGAGAGGGCATGCGGACCAGTCATCATGATTGGTCTTCCCGTCCACGAGGAGTTTAATGCCCCAGAACTGACCATCATTTGCAAAATATACATCGCCGAAACCGGCGATTGCTATGGGATCATTACACTTATCCCAATTAATAGGCTTACGCTGCGATGCTGCCATACATACATGTTATCAACGGTAGTATTTATACCTGCTCCAATTCCTGACGCAAATTGTTCAGCATTTCTAATTTTGACCGGCGATCTTCAGCCCGAGCATCACAGATAACTGCATTGCAATATTCGTTAAATGCATTGGTGATGATCTCAAAATGAGGATCGTTGACATTAATACTAATGGTAGCCCTGCAATTATCCGGAATAGAAATGGTAATATACTTTTTCGTATTGGTGATACATCCAAACCGGTTCACAACATCCCGGTTTACTTCATCCTCTTTTGAGTGGAACACATATCCCATACCATACATATTTCATTCATGATGATTTAAACGATTGGGTATACAAAATAATTATATCATCCAGCGACGAATGATAGCATATGCTTGTCGAATTGAAATGCATTATTGATATCCCGGAAGACCGGGTAGATGATTTCTGTTACGATATCACAACTGAAATCGAAAACATGCAGGAGAAAGGCACGGGGAGATCATTCCAACAGATCAAATCAGAGTCGATCGCCACCGTAATAAATACGGTGATGAATGCTGATAAAGGATATCAGCGATACATCGTGTTCAAAAATGCAGAGTGTTCATCAGAGTTCTTCCGGGTCCACAATATCAGTCACCGCTGACTCTTCTTCAACATCAGGGCCATTAAATATTTTATCTGATTCTTCATCGGTCATATCATCAGGTGTATCAAAGTCAAAATTTGCAATATGATCCGGCTCCCATACGCCATCATTTTCATGATCAATTGTTATTACCCGTTTTGACTTTGACATATAGATAACATCTTTTTTGATATAATCAGGTAATGTATCCCTATAGTTTCCGGGAAGTGCATGCACCACCGGCTCCCATACACTCATAGGTAATTCAAGCGTAGTGAAATCATTGATAATATCATATGCAGTCGATGCATTAGGCTTTTTCTTCATTAACTCAAACGCAACCGGTTTTAACTTATCCATTAACCGATTATTAATATCGTCATTTGTGAGAATTTTCCCGGTTTCTTTATCCAACACAGAATTATCTTTTGTATACACGATCGAGTCTTCCACTTCCTTCGCAATAGCATGAGTTGATTTCGCTACATAATCGGGTTCATGAATACGAAGCATTGCAGTGGTAGCTTTTAACGGTTCTGATGGGTTTACATCCTTAATGTCGAAGAGATCTACATGTTCTTCATAAAATGCATTGGCAATGTTTAGAAGATGATTTTTTGGATAGGCTCCAACTGGAGAATCAAATGGTTCCCGGTGATTGGCGATAATATCTTCAAATTCATCTGCCCGGGCAATAGCCATATTTACTTTATCGACAAGTTCAGGGAACGTACCTATCTTTTTTAAATAATAATTAATCTGCCGTAATTTACTTTTACTCTTATCTAAAGACTCGCTGATGGTGCGTTTTTGATTAATATAACTGCCAACTTTATGCCGGGTAGACTGCGCCTCATGACTGGATGGATCCGTATCAATTTTACGTATTAAATGATCAGCGAGTGCGTATTTCGCACCATATTGTTTCCTCTCAGATGTAAATCGATCATCCTGATGATACTCTTCTAAATTGTCTATAGCGTACGTATCTTCAGCATCTCTCAATGATTCAGGTAATTCAGCCGGAATATATTTTGCATATTGCCCATACGGAAGATTACCGGTCGATTTCGTATGATAGCTATAGGATGGGTCTTTCTTAACTTTCTCCAAATAGGCCCGACGGTCTGCTAAAATAGACTCTTTCGTATGAGTGGATAGATCCGGATTATTACTATAGGGTATCGTATAATACCGCCCACCCTGTTCACCGGTTTCGACCGATCGTCCTTTCGGAGCATCTTTCCCATCGGAAAGATACACTTTCCGTAGTGCTAAATCATAAATAATCTTCCGGCGGAGGTGCAGCATATATACATTTAAAGGAAAGGTGTGTATTTAAACGTCATTCAGTATACGGATTACCGCCATCAATAACATATCCCGGGTCTGTAGGGGGCTGTGTTTTATATATTTCAAGTAATAAATCTATCGCTTCCCCTAAGGTTTTCGGGCAATGGCCTACCAGTTCAATCCATGCGGCTTCATCGTCTAAATTATATGTGAGAATGTGAGATATAACGACATCCTGTTCGGTATTTGTGCAATCAATACGACGAATATCGTCAATAAATGTCATCCTCCAATCTCCGATGTTATCGTTGCAGTAAATTCCCGGGTTACTCCGGATACGACAAACCCGTGGGTATACACCGATACGATTTCAATGTCAGGATCATCGAGTTCAATATCCGGAAGCATACTCTTCAATGACTGATAGGGAAAAAACCCAGACAGTGCTGGGTATTTCGTCACCTCAAAATACCGCATGCAATTCAGTAGTTCATCATAATACGGCGTAGGGGAGAACGGCATGTCGGAATCACCAAGATACATCTGCACATGAGTGATACATAACTCCGTAATCTGTTGACCAAATATCAATACCGCAATATTCCGGTTATCTCCAACCACGGTCGCCCCATCAGGGATCACTGTCTTCCACTCTTCCTCAAGCGGTGATAAGGATACATGATCACTCGCCATATACCACCCTTCTTCTAACGATAATGATGACCAGTTGGTAATAGGGTCAAGAAACGGGGCATTGGGGGTACCAGTCCATCGTAATATGGCCGATCCTACCATCTCACCGGTACCGGATGCGGCAAATGATACGGATGCACCTAATCCAGTGAACTTTTTACTATCCACCGTATCCATAATCTGAAAAATGCCGACATCTATCGGTTCAATGGATGCTATTTTTAATGCCGAACAGTGCATCGACGCATCTTTCTCTACCCGTGCCGTAACTCCATCCGGTAACAGAATACACCAGCGATCCGGACCAAATGACATATCCGTAACCATGAGTGAGGTACCACGCTGCCATATATCCATACACTCGTTATCAATGGCATTACGAAACAGATTTGCCTGATAATCATACCCGGATGAGTTCACCAACTTCATGTAACCCTCAGTGTACCAACTGCGTTCACCACCGCAAAAGTAGTATTTGCCACAATGCATACTAATGTGACGGTATTATATCGTTGATTATTTGCCGATCGAAGATATCCGCCTGTACCTAATGATGTTGTTGTGTTTAAATACACGATCCTTTGATTAGCATTCTGTGCAACCCTCCATGTACCGGCATTCGCCGTGCCATTACCGACGATATAAAACATATCGCCGACTTTACAAGAGGTTGGTAGTGTTAAAATACATTCATTCGCCGTATTAGTAATATACCCAGTATTCACCAGCATGGTAGCTGCCGATGTCGCCACTACCCATTGAGTAGTCCCAATAGATGGCAAATTCGGATACGCTAATACCCCATTCCCGATCTTTAGCTCATTCCGGGACGCGTCATATCCAAACTCTCCATTCGCCGGTATGACGGTGTTCCATTGAGCAGACGTACCTCGTTTAGGACGGATCCTTACCATAAAAATAAAGATTATGCGGGAGTACCGCCGTCAATCTCTCCCCATGAGGGGTCAGCAGCATCACCGTGTGATATCAACACATTCCCATCAATGGTGGATGCAGGTAACCGGGTCCACCCGGTAGCGTTCCTGAACAGGATATCACCCTGAGTACCACCAACAGGTACTTGAATAAAGCTGGATGGTCCATATGCACTGTTTACCAGTTCTCCACCAGCAGACAAAGTCGGGAAGTTACCGGCGGTCGGAGTACCAACAATAGAGATATACTTGTCATCGTGTAGATGATCCGTGAATGCGATCTCCTTCTCAGTACCGGCCAGACCGGCTTTCCACACATCAGCAGACTCATCCCAGTAGATACTGGCATTTGTCGAAGTACCACGTTCGACCTCAATACCACCGCCTACGGTAGGTGCTCCGGTGACATTGTTATTCAGCACGATAACATTATCATCGACGGTAAGTGTGGTAGAATTGATGGTGGTCGTTGCACCGGTAACGGTAAGGTTCTTCACCGTTAAATCGGCATAATCAGAGTCGTCAGAGTTTCGAAGCTCAAACTTCCCGGAGTTGTTCTTAATCTGAATCGGGTCAGTACCGTCCTGATCGATGGTAAATGATGAGGCGGTTGTCCCGGTAATCGAGGTAATAGACAGGGTAGCGTTCACGAACTTCCCGGATCCGGCATTCCATTGAATGACCTGTCCATCGGTCAGTGAACTCAGGTTGACATCTTTCAGAGTTGCCAACTTGTTAATGGTGTTTTCTGCTGGCAGTGCGGTCCATACATGGAGCCCGTCACCCCGGCGAATTTCACCAGTGGTCTCATCGAGACCGTACTCACCTGTCTTTAATATCAGAGTTGACGCTGTCCATTGGACGGTCGTCCCCCTACGCATTCTGATAACAGACATAGATAACCAATACTATAGATAACTATATATAAACTGGTTAAAAACAGATTTATTGCCTAAATAGGCACGTAATCCCGGTAAATTGTGGTGAACGATTTCGGAGATATCCTTCCAGTGCCCTCTTTCAATAATGCATTTAGGCAGGCGTCCCATTGCTTCTTATGAGACATGCGGTAATACACCGACGATTCGTATGTATCACAGTCAAACAGTTCCGGAGTAGGAAAACTGGCTGTGCCGGTATACGATAATACGATGACATCACTCTTCGTAGTGGTGAATAGTTTAAGTACCTCTTTCCAATCATCTTGTTTGAATATCTGAAGATCTATCCCCTGATTGATAATCGAAACGACCCACTTATAATCCTCTTTCAGGAAGTAGGAAAAGTTCTCACAAAGCAGGTGGATGAGAACCGAGATCTTCATGACATCATTCCCATACTGCATGATCCGGTTTATACGCCATAGGTAATGGTTGATGAAATCACCGACCAGTGGATCATAGATCCGGAGATGGTCCATTGCAGTTTTGTAATAGAGCATGACTCGCTGGATTTCATCAGCTGACATACCGACCTGTGGTGTTCGAAGCAGTTCCATCAGATCTTCATCTTTTGACCGGATTAATGCAAGCCGGTCTGCCCGATTTGCATATACGAGAGAATTATACAGGATACCGTAGCAGAGGTTCTTCGTCAGTTCATCCATCTGATTCCGGACCGGTCCATAGAGATCGGCGGTTTTGTTCACAGTATTAAATCGAATGGCACTCATGTTGCCTCACAGCATTTAAGGTATGCGTTTCCGGTAGGAGTAATATGATGGGTTGAATAGTGCACGGAGGTAGGTTCAGCCCGGACATACCCCATGGTATACAACCGGGATATTGTCCTGCTGCTTATCGGACGCTCTTTTCCACCCATTACATACGATTGTCTAATAGGGCCTCTAGTGAGAAGATAATATTTTATCCTCCCATCCCGGATGGCCTCAAGTACATCACGCTGCGTCTTGGACAATTTCATAGATTTCACACTCATGGATCAAATGAGGCTGGTTTATCACACCGACGATCTCTCCATACAATACATTATCATCGAGAGGTAATCCATTATCCGCCCTGCGGATGGCATAACTCATACACGGGACGCATTTATATGATGCATGCCATGGTTCACCAATGTACAGATCATACCAGTCGATGATTTTATACATTGCCCCGGAAAACATCGTCTCCGGATGATATCGAATTCTCACCACTTTGCCGGCGAGTCTGTGACTTTCGCAGTGCATGGTATTTAATTTGTAGTAAAAAGAGATAAATGTTATGCTTCTTCCCGGAGATTACAGGTGCCTTTAAGGATATTCCGGGAAGATATACGGCATAACCATGCTCCGGTTGGATCGGTATAGTCGTGTTTACATCCGTTACATGGGGAGTTTTTAATATCGTTTAACAGAGTTGCTACCTTGATGGTATATTCAGCCCACTCAAGCACGATACCGACATAGTCGAACATCTTATCCGGGTTGTATGGCGTACCGATGGTATCTTTCATGGTACGATCCAGCATTGCTTTTACCTGAGTTGGAATGATATCCGGGAGGATGAAGTTGACATGATGATCATAGTTGAAATGATCTTCCGGTACCCATAGGTCGCATATTTCCCCGGATTCCGGGTTATCAGGTTTACAGTCTAATAGGTGCAGGTTCCCACAGTTTTTACAGGTGATAGCATAGTCTATAACCCGGGGTGTTTGCTGACAGGTTTCGCACATAGTCACCAGTCGTTCTGCTGCATCTGAGAACCACACCCGTGACAATACCAGATCCGGCAGTCATCTGTTTCAGATACCAGTTCCATATCATTTTTGCATTTCTCGCATTGCATAATAGATATTTTGTAGTAAAAAGAGATAAAGTTACTGTTTTAACCGGCGATTAATTAAGCGATGATACATGATAACCATCGCCTTATCCCGGATTGCAATCTGTTCCGGAGTGAGAGGCACGTATCCCGGAATAGATAACCGGGTTGTGCCTGATGGTTCATCACCCCAGTTGTGATAACCCATTCCCATTTAATTCATCGCCCCGATACAATATACAAATCCTACACCCCAACAGCAAAACAGGAAAACTACGAATAGTAGAGCATTAATATTTGAAGTATCGTTTATATTCATCTATTATAATCGTGGTATGATGAGATAAATGTTATGGGGCGTTACTACGCGTATACGTTGTATTGGGTAGTTACTATGCAGGATCGTGGTAGTCAATTCCATAGTTTGTAATACCTGTGGTCTATCATCATATTACACGTATTTTTGAAAACGGAGTTTATTTTAGCAATTTATTTATACTAATACAACTACTATATTTGTATGGAACGAAGATACCTTGGTATCGACGTATTAAACGCAGCAAAAAATAGAATATCATGGGCGTTTGATACATTTGATACTATAAGTGTAAGTTTTTCTGGAGGGAAAGACTCTACAGTGATGCTGCATTTAGTTGCAGATGAGGCAAGGCGGAGGAATAGGATGATACATTGTTTATTTGTTGATTGGGAAGCACAATACTCATTAACCATACAGCATGTAAATGCAATGTTTTCATTATACAATGATGTAATCATCCCATATTGGATCGCATTACCGTTTAAAACAGTAAATGCCGTTTCCCAATTTGAGCCTGAATGGATGTGCTGGGATCCTGATAAGAAAGATCTATGGGTACGGGATCGGCCGGAAAATGCAATAACTGATGAGGCATATTTCCCATTCTACACCCACGGTATGACGTTTGAAGAGTTCATGCCTGCATTTAGTAACTGGCTTGGTAAATCATCCGGAATCATGATAGGTATAAGAGTGGGTGAGAGTATGCATCGATATCGGACGTTATTTATGGAAAATAAAACTACTTTGGATAACAAGCAGTTCACTACAAAGATAAATGATTCAATTTATAACTGTTATCCAATATACGACTGGACTGATTCAGACATATGGGCATTCCATGGTATTACGGGATCCATATATAATAAATTATATGATAGAATGCATCAAGCAGGATTGCCGTTAAAACATATGCGAGTATGTGAACCATATGGGTTAGAACAGCGGGTTGGTTTATGGTTATATCACGCTATAGAGCCTGAAACATGGGGGAAAATAGTAGCCCGGGTGAATGGTGCTAACCAAGGAGCGTTGTATGCAAAAACAAAAGGTAACATTATGGGAAATGGAACACTTACACTACCAGCGGGGCATACGTGGAAATCATTTGCATTACAGTTATTAGAGTCGATGCCTGTTTCAACAAGTGATCATTATAAAAATAAGATTGCAGTGTATTTAAAATGGTATTCTTCCCGAGGGTATCAAGATGGGATACCGGATGCACAAGAGAATGATCTTAAACATGCCGATAAATCACCGTCATGGAGACGAATATGTAAAACAATACTTATGAATGACTATTGGTGTAGATCATTATCATTTTCACCAACAAAATCATCAGCATATACTCGTTATCTGGATAGAATGAAACAGCGGAGGGAAGAATGGAATCTGATATGACATGGACGAAAGATCACCCAGTGTCAAATGTACAATGGGTCGATGCGACATTAGTTATTGCAAATAATTACAACCCAAATAAAGTTGCAAAACCTGAGATGGATTTACTCATGGAAAGTATTACATCTGATGGATTCACCCAGCCTATCGTTGTATGGGAGCATAATGGAGTATATGAAGTTGTAGATGGATTCCATAGACATCTTATAGGGAAGAAGTTAGGTATGAGTCATCTACCGGTTACCATAATTAACCAGCACCGAACAAAGAAAGGGGATAGGATGGCATCAACGATACGGCATAATCGAGCACGGGGAGTGCATCAGGTATCATCCATGAGTGAAATTATTCAAGAGATGGTGAAATTAGGATGGGATGATAAAAAGATAGGGAAAGAGTTGGGAATGGAGCCCGATGAAGTGTTGCGATTAAAGCAGATAGGTGGGTTAGCTGAACTATATGCCAATACGGCATTATCGGAGGCATGGGATGTTAAATAATGATGTGATGATTGATGGGTTAGAAGAGTCAATCCTTTATTTATATTTAAAAATGAGACTCCCTATCAATGATATTGCAACCACATTATCATATCCTATCGCTAAAATTAATAAATTTCTTAAAGTGACAGGGATGATTGATGTTGTTAAATATAAAAAAGTAAGACCATGGGTTTACCATTCAATTATTGAATTATATTCTCATAATATGAGCACCCGTGATATTGCAAATTATGTCCCAATAGGAGCCACTATGATTGCTAATATACTGCGTGAAAATAATATTCTTCGATCGACCCGGGTAAAATCTACTATCACTGATACCGAAATACATGATATTATCAATCAGTGTAAACAACAGTATCCGGATATTATAGACAGTATCCCTGATACTGATGGGTGGTTAGATCAAAACCACCCATTGTATAATATCATATATACTATTGAAGCAATGGAAGCATTATATGGACGTAATTGGTATAATAGATACCCACCGTGCCCTACGTGCGGTAAACCAGTTAAAGTATTACCATGTAGAGATAGAACCGGTGATGTCCATTATTGTGACGATATATGTTATCGGAAATGGCAAAAGGTGAATCATGCGCTTAACTGATGAACAGATATCAATTATAAACCGAGAGTATGATGACGGTGTTCCCGTATTAACCATATGGAAAACGCATGATATTCCTAAAAATCGTATATTTGAATATTTAAAAGACGCAGGAAAGATTAGAAAAGGCGGTGCAGTAAAAACCATTACATCAGAAATGGAAAATGAGTGCATTGAATTATATAAATCAGGGTTATCATCATCACAAATCCATATACAGGCCGGAATATCAAAAACATCAATAATTAATATTATTAAAAATGCGGGGTGTTCCCGATCATTATCTGAATCTCAATCATATCGATCTTACCCTGATGATATAAAGCAATTAGCATTTGATCTCTATGAAGAAGGTTACTCTACCGGGGATATATGTGAAATCATTGAGGTTTCTCACCCATCAAATATCATCAAATGGTTGAAACAGGCAAATATTCACATCCGAAGTCGTTCAGAAGCGGCAAAGATAAGTAATAATCATTTTATGAGGGGAAAGCATGGAGATGAACACCCAATGTGGAATAATGGTTCATCATATACTTATTGTCCATTATTTAATGATGAATTTAGAGAACGTGTTCGATCATTCTTTAATTACACATGTCCATTATGCGGGAAGCATCAGGATGATGAAAAGCGACGATTGCATGTACATCACATTCATTATAAAAAGGATTCATGCTGTAATCCAGATTCACCCAGATTATTTATAGCACTATGCCACTCATGCCATATGAAGACCAATAAAAATAGAGAATATTGGGAAAATCATTTATCAAGTATTATATCAACTAAATTTAATAATAAATGCTATTATACAAAATCAGAATATGATACTTTAATTACTCAATAATAGCATATGTAAAAATGATAGTATTTATACTTATCTATCATTTAACTAACGTTATTTTTGATAAAGAAGAGTGATTTAAAGGCTGTTTAACCTTTAAGACCAGAAACAACGCAGATAAATTCCGGAGCATCGACTATGGGCTCTGCCATACATAAGTTGTAGTACCTATGATCGATCATAATATTGCCCGTCTGTGCGCCTTCTACAGCGACAGTAGTGAGTGGGATCGCCTCAGCGAGATAACCGAATGCCTGTCTACGCAGAACACACATCTGACCGGTGTCAGTTGGGTCGATTGCGTTGTCGATGATGATGTTCAGACCGACGAGGGATGGAACCTGTCCGGACTCAACATAGCTGACAGAGTTATAGAGCTTGTTACGGATGATATCGAACTTGGTCATACGCTCGAAAGTCGCTGAGGACATGATGACATCAGTTGCTTCGAGGTAAGTGCTGTCACGAATGAGGCGTTTTGCCTGTTCGAGGTCAGCGATTGGATCTCCCATACCTGCACCGGTGTTAGCGGTCCAGTCGGATCCATCCGGAATCTCAACAATACCGGTAGTATTGAGGATGCTATCGAAGATCAGGTTGTCTTCAAAGGCTCTCATACGGTAGGCTGCACGCTCGATCTTACGACCGATAGTGTTGACCATGCCGAACTTCCGCTCCATCATAGAGACATCAAAGTATGCACCGTATGGACGGATGGCCTTTGATTTCTTTCTGTGGTCGAAGTCAAGACTTGGGAAACCTCCCTGCTCCTGTAACCATGATACGTTACCGGTCACATCCTGCTCTTCGAGGTATGCGACTGCGTCTCCCTGAGTCTGTTCGACTCCCATGAGGGTACGCCCGATGAGGGTCTTTTCGTAGACCATCTTGATACGAGCTGCGACAATTGGCGGCTTGATATCAACATTGGAGTTATACGAAAGATCCTGCTGAGTAAATACTGTTGTAGACATGATTACACCAGAATCTGAACTACGGAAGCTGCTCCACCACCGATCCAGATCTTTCCGAATCCTTTCTCACCTGCACCGGCTTTCTTTACCCGGCCGGCTGTGGTCGTGTCAAGAACAACCCGGTCACCTGCGACAAGAGTCTCTGCTGCAACTGCACGAATGAGTGCCTGCTGAAACTCGAATGGAAGGACGTTCACACGGGATGCAGTGTCTGGAGAGAGCTTAACTCCCTGCTTACTTCCATCATGGATACCGATGGTAACGATACCGAATGCTTCTCCAGAAGTCGTTGCCTTTTTCACGGTAGCATTACCGGTAATCTGCACAATCTGACCGGGAGCGTAGTAGAAACCTTCGGAATCTGCGGTTACTCCAGTCATATCAACAGCGGCAGAGAGGGGTTCTCCTCTCTTGAGCTCGGCTGCAATTGGGGATACTGCCATTTATTTCACCGTCCTGTAAATTTGGTCACTGGTCCAAACAGACTGAGTGCTGCATCTGCTGGAGTAGTTCCGTCAGCACACAGATCGACTTTTGCCCGACCGGTCAGGAACCTGTCAGACAGAGACATTGGCTTCTCTTCCTCTGGCATCGGAGGTGCAGCCGGTGGTGCGGGTGCGTCCATTGGAGGAGCCGCTGGCTCTTCAGGGGCTGCCTGCTTTACTGCCTGATCGATCTTTTCCTGTGCTCTCTGTGCAAAGTTCTTGAGCTGTTCGACGTACTTCTGGAGCTGTTCGACAGTCATACTCTGGATAAACTCTTCATCGACTTCGAGATTCAGGGACTTGATTTCTGCAATCAACTGACCCTTTTCCTCAGCAACATCAACCTGATCGCGGAGACCTTCTATTTCGGCTTCAGCGGTTCCAAGCGCCCGCTGTGCCTCTTCGAGATCCGCTACAAGCATTTCATTGATCCGCTGAAGCTCGATGATCTGCTGCGACTGGTCATCGGTCATGTCTGTTAAGTTTTTCGGATAACTATATAAACCGTTGTCGGAATCTGATAGGTTACCCTCTACTACTTCAACGTTTCCATCATCCTCGCTACCAACAGCCTCATTCACCTCATCCTGATGAGCCTGTAAGTGGGCAGTAACGGCTTCGATAAACTCTTCCGGGATACCTGCCTGACCAATACCCTGCATGGCTTCAGACAGACCATCGATGATCAGATCTCCGTCTGCATTGTGGTGAGGGAGTTTATAGGTCGAAACGTCTGATATATCGCCGACGAATGCAAACAGTGACGGGTTATCGTTATCCACTACGGGAGCAGTCCAGTCCTCATCAACGATATCGTATGATTCCGGATTATCTGGAACGAAGTTATTACCTTCTTTACCGGCCTCTTCTTCAGGAGTTTCCTCAGGGACTTCATCCCGGGCATCTTCCTGCTTCCCGTCCTGTACCGGGGTTACACCGGACTCCTGAATTTCATCAGGTCGGAGTTCTTTCGTCTCCCCATCTTCGGACAGGTTTGTTTCCACCTTTGGCGTCTCATTTGATGAACTGGATTCTATCAGGCGAGCATTTGAGTCGGCAGGCTGGATAACGTTCGCGATATGGATCAGTTTCATGTCGTGGATCTTGTTATTGGAATCCATCTGACCGATTACCCGGACAGAGAAAAACGTGTTATCCGGATCCCGTTTAATCAGCTTGACCAGATCTCGCTGCATACTGGTGTCTTGCCAGAGGTCAATATCGGCAATAGCGGCTTTCCGGGCTGGATCATACCAGATATTTACGGTAGACCCTATTTTCATCATAGGATTATCAGTATGTCCGATGACGATCGGTGCCGGGACATAGGCGAGGTTTCTCTCCGACTTAAGGTTCACACAACCGGTGACCATCTTTTCGATCTCCGGTCCGGTAAATGAGATTCGGTTATGGGTACCTTCGGATACTGCTAATATCCGGCGGCGTACCGGAGCATCAGCGGCCATCGGTGCATTATCTGCGGATAGGTTTACTACTTCGGTCGAACTGACCGGAATAGTACTCAAATCCATAATCACCGTACGCATTTGAGAGGTCATAGTACCGGATAGGTGGGATACCGGTATATTTATATAGGAGTCGAAGTTCTCACAAATAAAGTTATTCTGACAAAAGAATTATCTGGATAGGTGGCAAACAGATCTCTATGGCTGAATATACCATGGAGCAAGTTACCCCATCTCCCATGTTAAAGAGGATCATGTCGGGAGATGATGGTGTGTATTGTTACCAGTCAAAAAAGATCGTCGATCCGGAAAATCCTACTGAAGAGAAGATGTTTTCTATTGATGTGAATGAAGAAGCACTGGCATTATTATCACGGGTGAAAAAGAGTCGTGGTGGATCATTCAGCGATGTGATTATACACTGGTGCAATACGATCCGGGAAAATGAGGAGATAAATATGGATAAAGCACTTAACGAGTTCTATCGTCGTTAAGCAGCGGGTTCCGCTTATACACTTATTAAATTATTAGACCGGTTTTATCACCGGTAACATTACTTCGGGTTCTTTTTAATACGTTTGTATCTAACCGACTCTTTATGAGTCACCCCGTCAGGAGTCTTATACGTAATTTCTGCTTTTGGTGTGGGTTCTTTCTTTGGATTTGTAACCTTTTCAACCGGTTTAGTATCTTTCTGTACCGGTTTCTGACCAGTGTGATGATAAGTAGTACCAAACTGCTGTTTGTCGATGGCGGCAACATGCTGAGCGTCCATGATGTCTAAGTTCTTCATGGTTTTATTACATTTCTCCATTTCACTCACATCATCATTCGCTTTTGCAGCCATATACTTTTTGTATACCGACTGCTGTTGTGCCGATATGACATCCTGACGTTTTCTCAGCTGAGGTAAGGTAAACTTTGTCGATAGGTAATCAATCGCTGCATCTGATTCAGACTTGAGAAGTTTAGACAAGTCGCCGCCAGCCCGGGATGCAGCGTCGGCAAGGTACGACTCTACGTCTTCTACAGATTTCTTTACCGGCGTCTTTTTAGCAGGTGTTGTCTCCTTTGCTGTCTTTTCAGTCTTCGCCGGATCACCATATGCAATCTCTTTCATCACGTCAAGAGTACTCTTTGATTTGACTTTCTTCAACGTCTTTTCAGCACCGGATTTCGCTTTCTTCACATCAGCCAGTGCCTTACTCGGCTGACGTGCTCCCTTTTCAACCGTAATCTCTTTTGGTTTATATCCAGTCTTCAATGCCTTATCCAATTCATCAGGCTCCCCGTCAAAATATGCTGCCTCATGCTTTAATCGTTTCTGACAGGATGACGGATCCCCTTTTGCGGTAGCAACGATTACCGGCTGCCGGGGTGACTTCCCCTGACCGATAGGCTCATAGCGTAATACCGCACCGTCTTTTGTCGGTAGGATGTGGAACCGACCGGCCATGTGAAATGAGTCAGGTTTACCAGTGGATTTTCGATCATTGTATTTCGGTTTACGGGTTACCGATGAAGTGTCCGGTTGTTCACCATCCCGGAAATGCATATGGGCAACGCCACCATTATGATCTTTCCACCCGGTAGTGACATTTGCTCGTTTATATAACCGGGTTTTTGTACGCATCACTTCTTTGTGTTCAGGTGACACATCTTCAGAATTATAGAATTTACCCCCACGTTTCCCGGTCTGCACTGATACGCCCGGAGGAGGAGTGGCTGTTCCACGGAGATAGATCTTTCTCAGATCTATCTCAATTCTCTTTTGCAGTTCAGCGAGGTTTATCATGCTCCAAACACCGTAGATATCGTATGACTGTCATCGGCAGACAATGATTTCTTACAGGGTGCGGACTTCTTCTCATCCTTTTTTCCGTTTGACTTCTTCGGTTTCGACTCTTTCTTTTCAGGCTCATCCGGATCTTCCGGTTCAGACCCGCGGAAGGTGACACCTACTGTAGTTTTGAGTCTCTTATGGCCGAACTGTCCACCACCATACGATCTGCTTGACCCACCGGCATTGGCGAATGCTTTATCTTTTCTCGCTTTCTGACGCTCTCTGCGAGATTTAAGATCAATATTCCCGGTATGGTATGCATCAAGCGTGTCCTGAATCCGGCCGGAAAGATCCGCCAGATACACTACAAGATCAGTCATATAACAAATATGCTGAATATAATGATTTAAATAAGAGTCAAAAAAGAGATTAGAGTTTGTTTGTTTTCTGCTTGGTGTCCATACCACCACGGGAGCCCGGGTTGTAGAAATCAGCAGATGGGCCGGAAATCTTCAGGCCGGAATCAGTCCACGGTCCTTCCTCACGCAGGCCGTTCATTCCCGGAGTAGAGTTTCCTTTCTTCTGCTTTGCAGATGCGATAACCTTTTTCACGATATCGGGCTGGAGTGCCTGTGGGATATCAGGTGCAAGTGGGTTATCATTTCGCTGTACATATTCATGCTCGGCGATATAGCCTTCCTGCGTTGCAGGTGAGTCAGGCTTTGCAACCTGTACATCTACACCGCTCTGAGGGAGAATAGACTTTTCAGCCTCACCGGATGCAGCGCCGAATGACGGAAGATTTTCAGGCATAGTACTCACTTTTTCTGTTACAAGGTATTTAAACTAAAGTCACGGGATGCGGTCTTTCACCACAATATTCCCATATTTCTGTTCAGTTCCATTCACCCGGGCCACTTCAGCAAGCTGATCTTTCGTGAGACCGGTATCATACCATGGGGAATCATGTTCCCCAGTCATTCCCTGAGATGACGCGTTCTTCTTGATGCTAGGTACTGATTTCGCTGCCGCTTTCTTCAGTATCTTGTCTATTCCGCTTTTTTCTGACATTTGTTCCCTCCTTTGCTATCTGTTTCTCAAGATTATAAATCCGGGTCATCATACTCTCCAGCATTTCCGTTGAGATCATCACCGTAGATCCGGAGAAATCGCCTAATGTTGCCGGTGGAAGTCCTTGTGACGGATCTGATGGTTGAGCAGGCGCCTGTCCCTGAGGGGGCATCTGCCCACCGCCCATTAACGCTGCCATTGGATCCATCATACCCTGTTGCTGCCCACCACCATGTAACGTATCCACATACTGTTTAAACTGGTCTTTCTCATCATCAGGCACCGGATACCCGACATCTTCCATGAGTTTTGTCAATTGCCCTAACGTCATTAACTGGAGGAATGGCTGAGCCATCTGTACGGAGCGTGCCCGATCCTCCGGCATAATGGACATCCATTTCATCTCCGGGATCTCTGCATCCCCGCCGAATAAATGATAGATATATGGGGCTATGATCCGCTCATTAATGATTTCGGAGAATATTTCCCGCTCATTTGCCACATCCCTTTCAAAGAACTTTAACTGGATTTCTCCAACGGACCGGTTCGATGAAGTAGATGAAGTAAACGAGTCAGCAAAGCCCATTGCAGCAATAAACTCATCCTCAGTAAGACGGATAGCTTCAGCAACACCACCACCCATTCCGGATGATTGCAAGACATTGATGCTCATCCCATCAGGGACGAATATATCCATTCCTGCCTTAATACCGGATTTGATCTCCTGCTGGATACGTCTTCTGTCCGCCCACTGATCCCTCGGGATGCTGAATATCAGTTTCGGGTCAATGTGGCGCTTGACCATGATAGACTGAGACCGCTCGTATCCGAGCTTATTCATAATCAGGTCATAGTTTTCCCGGAGTAAGGAGATACCGTCTGGGCAATCGTGGTCAGGATACCGGGGGATGAAGATCAGTTCATCGGGGGCGAAGAATATTACATCCTCTTTCTTCTTGTCCGGTTGTTCTCTCCGGGCCTGATCGTTTGGAACACCCTGCTGGGTGAGTATCTGAACGTAGCCGATGATCTCATCACCGGATCCGGGTTTCAGTCCTCTCAGATAAGCGGCAGTACCGGTCTTATCTTTCAATAACTCTTTCAGGTTATCGATATCTACCTGATTGTCACGGAATACTTTGATGGAGGATGGTGGGATGATCTTTACTTTCTTGATGCTGATCTGCTTCTTATCTTCATAGACTTCATACACGACTTCAATGCATACCCTGCCATAAACTAACCAGTCTTTATAGATGCGCAGGGCCTGTTGTTTCAGATGCAGTCGTTTCGATACCCGTTTGATGATCTTCAGGATCTCTTCATCGCCCTTTTCCCAGTCAAACGCCATAACGTTCTTTGCGGTCGTTCGTAATATACGCGCAATCTTCCCCTTCTTCGATACGCGGGAACACCACGCGTCCCAACCGCCTTCCGGTTCAAAGTCGGTATCTACCCCATGCTCCGTCTTTGACCGTTCCAAAATAGAGGTGAGCATTGAGGTGAGTTCTAAGTCTACACTGACAAACTCATCGTAATACCCACTCTGCCCCGCACCTTCCATTATTTAATCTTTTCTCCTTACTGGTATATAGTTTACGCAACTTATATAAATAAGTTTGCAAAATAGATAGATTTAATATGTAGTAGATACAATAGAGTAATGTCGCAATGCGACCTCTCTCAAGCCATGTATCATACGTGTTCACCGGGTATTATTTCACACCAATAATACCTTATGTATAGTCCCAATCGTCTACACTTGGTATCACATGGTCGTAATAATAGACGGCTAATGCCAGTGACATTACTGTATCATCATGCTTCCCTAATGGGGCAGCGTAATGAAACTTCCCATCCTTGCCTAACGTAAAGGTGAACCGCTGTAACTCATCGACGAGTTCTTCAATCTTCGGAAACGTAATTTTATAGTTATTAATCATGAAGATGAGTTTCTGCACCAGTAATGGTTTGGTTTTTGTATTGAATTTGAATGGAAGCACATTCATCCCGGAATTCATCAGATCTTCAGCGATTGGATCCCCTACTCCGGTAGAATCCATTACTACCTGAGGGTTATTGTATACTTTCGCTACTTCCCGGATCCGTTCCTTCTGTACTGACCAGTCGATCTGGTTAAACCGTTCCCAGTATACAACCGTATTTTCCGATACATCAAATACGGTAATGACGGTATAATCGTTATATTTTGCCAGATCCACTCCAATAAGATAAAGGTGATCCCATATGGGATCAATATACCACCCTTCCCGGATACACCCGGGGATTCCGGTAAATACAATACCGGTTGAGTCGATGAACTGAGCTTCTATCTCCTGTAAATACGCCATCGGTGGGAGGGTGCGTTTCAACTCTTCCAGTTCTTTTCTATCGAGGATCGGGTTATCCCATGAAGAGCAGTTGAAGGATGACCACTCAACATCATACGTCTCTGACTCGGGGATACCACGCATGAACAGATCATAGTAATAGTTTAACCCGGCCGGGGTACCGATGATTAATGCACCGCCTTTCTTATCTGATAGGGCAGGCCGTAAAATATATGACCAGACGTCCGGTTTGATAAATGCGGCTTCATCCATAACGATGAAATCGAGACCTTCTCCTCTCAAACCTTCTGGACGTTCAGCGGACTTTGCCCATATCTCAGCGCCATTCACCAGATAGATGACTGATTCTGACCGGTTGATCTCTTCGATTAACTCCTCCGGTAGGAATTTTATCACTTTCCTCCAGAGGAGCATGGTGGCAGTGAACGTAGGGGCGATAACCCAGTTTACGGAGTCTGGCTTCTGTAATGCCTTCTGAATGACGCGATATGCGGCGAAGATTGAATTATGGGTAGGTATTAATGATCTCCCGGCTAAAAATAAATGTGATTCATTATCTACCGTTATACATTTTACAGGAACGGATTCTACAGGAACGATATCAACAATATATTTTGCCTTATGAATATAATTTGTCTCTTTATGAATGGGTAAAATATACGCGGGGAGTTTTATTGTATAACCTAATTGTAATTTATTATATAACTGACCAGTAGTGTATTTCTTCCCACATTCCTCTCCTTCACAATCTACAACCCAGTCATGTTCTTTATCGGCAACTATCGAATCACCATTATCAAAATGCAGTCTATAACATGATCGGTCAGAATATACCCCATGTAATTCGATAATCTCTACGGGGGAACCCGTCTCGTCAAATATCCAATCTCCCTCTTTTAACTCTCCAACCGTGGTCCACGTAAAATCACTTAATAGTATCGGGGTTGTTAAACACAGGGCTTTTCCAAAGCGCCTCCCTGATGCGATAACCTGAAACCTTTTTCGATCATTCCACATCTCCCGTTGCTTTTTATGCAACACCGGAGTGAACGATACCCGTTCCGGGAGCTTTCGCTTATTTACTTTCTTCCCTACGTTCCGATCAGCCATGATTAAAACAGGTATTTAAAAAGAGGTATTTAATGAGAGGTCAGGAAAATGGAAATATAGTCAGGAGATTCGATATATTCGTTATATTGCACCGTATGGCATGATGCACATACCGTGATGGTTTTGATCCGTTTCCTCTCCTTCCGGGTGGCATATCGAGAATGGATCTTCCGGTGACAGGTCTGACATAAGGTGATCAGGTTCATGGCATCATTATTCGCCCGGTCGCCATCAATATGATGCACCGTGAGATTATCCCGCGAGCCACATGTCCGACATTGTCTGTCATCACGATCTTTTACACCGGTTTTTAACTTCCGGGTAAATCCGGGTTTCGAAACCTTTTTCGACACGTAATGACACATGTCATTGCCGGTCTATAAAAATAGAGGTCAGGGTTGCCAGACGATGCCTTCCGGACCGGGAATTGCATACTGTTTACGAGCCTGAGATGCCCGGATTGCAGCATTATATACCAGAGCCACTTTGGCATTTCCCGGCACCGGGGAGTTGTTTGCTGCATCAATCTCATCGAGCAGTGTCCACAATGCAGTAGCGATCTCTTTATATCGCTTTGCATCGATCTCATCAGTAAGCAGTACCGATTCGCTGGTAGCGGTATCGATCATCACTTCAATATCTTCGGTTCGTTTTCTAGCTGCCATTATTACACTCCGTGCAGAATTTCCGCTCAGTAAACACATATTTGTTGGTACATTGGAACATTTTCAGGGCATTCTGCTCCCCAAGCTGCACCACAAATATCTGCCCGACATCCCAATGAGTGAGCACCGGGCCGGTTTTGGTAATCAGGTAAATCCCATTCTCCGACGTGTTATACTGGTCTTTGATCATAATGATCATACCAACACGTATCTGTACCCCGTCAAGATAATCGCCGGGTTGGATTGCATGCACATGAGGGATGAGCCCTGTAGATGCAATATTTACCCCGGCTTTAAAAGGAGTGAACCTGAAATATTCCTCTCGGGAAATCTTCATACTATTAAAAAGAAATGTATTTATTTAAAGCGTTATCAAGATACCATGCATGTTCCATGGATGGGTTATCTACTAATACCCGGTCAGTATCAATCTTTATCTGATTGGCGACTGATATACACCATTCCGGATCTGATGATTCGATCACGAACCATACATTATCATATAACCGGTATACATTCCCATACTGGTTGATAATATTACTGACATTCGGCATATCTTCTGTGATAAATACCGTAATACTGTCAAACAGTTCCGGATCCTCAACCATATAGGTACCGGGCACTTCTGCATGAAAACCGAATTCATACGGGATCTCCCGGCGAATATCATCAATGTTTTGCGACTGGATACATTCCCGGGTAAATAATACCGGGGCGGTTACATCACAGAATTTGAGCAACATCGGAGCGGTCACATGAAAACGACGCTTTCCGATATGAATACCCCGGTTCCCAATAATCACCGGGGACAGTTTCTGTTCCTTCACCATTATTCGTCATCCTCATCATAACTTAAACTTTTGTCTGTAAATGCCCCGGATTCGGACTCTTCCAGATCGATAATATCCATCTGTTCTTCCAAATTCACCAGTTCAATCTCAATCTTGGTAGGAGTGTCAGACGATATTTCCAACTTGTTTCCGTATAGTGCTTTATGTGCATTGATGATTAATTTAGAGTATTCCCGATGATCTTCAATGTTTGTGGTTTTATCTGTCAATTCTCCCACTTTATAGAGGGAAGTCATCATCTCCTGCAATAGTCCGGACTGACCTGATAAAAACAATCGTTCAAACCGCTGCTGGACGGTTTTCGGTTGATTTTTCAATGCACAAAGTTTCTTTGGCCCGTCTGACTCAAACGATGTCGCCATCGCAGGACATACTTCAAACGCTGGACATCGCTCTGAGCAAAAGCGCATTGTTCGTATTTTTTGAAGGCATTGAGCGCGTTCAAGCTTCGCTGGATCCTGATTCAGGGTCGATAGCGAAGTGATAGGGAAATCAGCCATATTACTAGGTAATTACAACCGTAGGTATAAAAAGAGTGGTTATACGGGTACGAGGTGGTTTGCACCACCGTACACGATTAACGCATGCGGGTCTACCGTTAATGTAGAAAACGGGCTGGTGATAAGACCGTGATCATTATCCAGTCTCACCAGTGCTTGCTTTTCTTTCCCAAATACGCGAATGACCGATCCATGTAAGGTCATTCCGCTCCGGGTGGTAACGGTGACCATGGATCCTTCCATGACATCGTTGTCTGTTGACATAGTACTTAGTATTGCAGTACGAGGTAATGAATTTATTTGTAATTAAAATATGCATACACTATATATACGTCTAATTGATATAATCTAATTATGATCGAATCCACATCATATGACGATCAACTTCCCACTGATCAGAAGGCTGCAGATTTGCAGAAAAAGATTGAATCAGGGGAGTTACCCGCGGGGAACCGCTGGACGACACCGGTTAAAAGTTTCATTAACAAGTGTACGTTTGGAAAGCTCTGTAAACCAGCAACTGCGGAGAAAACCGGTTGCCCGGGTATCTCCAAGTAAACCATTTTTGAGGACACTATGAATAAATTCATTGTAATCATTTGCACCTTTCTCCTGATTGCACCGGTAATCGCTACCGAATCGCAATCAAATATCAAGATTGGAGGATCAGCAGGCGCATTCATCACCAACTCTGACCGGTCATCCACCGTATCATCCGGATCCGTAGGATTTATGACCGGTGGTGAAAACTGGAATGAACAGACTGCCGGAACCCGTATTGTCACGCTCGGGCTTACTAAGTATCAGGAGAAAACGGTAACAAATAACAAGATTGAAAACTCTCTGATATCAAATACCGAGATTGAGTATGATAACGGCGCTGCCATTGATCAGACATTCACGATGACGGACAATAAGGCCAACATCCCGGATATCATGTGTGATGCCGGTCAGAACCAGCCGACGACATCAATGGGGGCGAACGGTAGTACAATCATCGAAGGTCAGACACCCGCATACCAGTCTACTGAGGCACATTACTCATCTATCGGTGCACAAGCAGGACGGTATAAGACAGGGGCAGTCATTGATGATGCGAACATGTCTACGGCCATGAGAGCACAGAGCAATGGTGGCGGTACTACGGCAACAGTTACGACAAAGGTCATGACCGGATTTAACAAGTCATCCGACGTGATGAACTTTGAGAAGGATGAGCGGTCACACACGGCATGGTTTGACTACGGGGAGTCCGGATTCGATGCGTCAATCGATACTGATTGGACGGATCACTCCAAATCATTTATGACCAAGTCCAACTCATCAGTCGTTGCCAACCGGACGGTAAATGAGACCGTGATAAACGAGACGGTAAATCTTACCGTCTAACTTTTTTGATAACTGTTTATATAGTTTTCCCGGTAAAATATATCGATATGACTGGTATACTGAAAACTGATGGTATTTGGGTAGATGCTGCAAATATCAAATCTCCTCAGTTCAGAATCGGGACTACCGCCAAAAAGGTACATGAGATCTATTGCAGTTTTTATGGACCTGAAGTGGGAACATACGCGGTTTCTGTAGAGATTGATGGCACTCCGATCACCAACCTTACGGTCAATGTCGGGGATAAGCGGATCGGGAAAGATAAGTTCTCATTCTTCGTATATCCGGAGGAGAAGAAATCAGTCGGTGTACATAAAGTTGTATATAAAACCGGATACCGGACTGAACTTCCTGACGGGAAGGTTGAAACAAAATACCTCTGGACTTCTCCAGAGTTTGAGATCATTATCGAATAATCTTCTTTTTTTCGAACTTCATCCCGTCGTACTGATATCCTGCATCCACCACTTCCTGAATGACCATCTCAAGGCACTCATTCGGTAATGATGTGATACCGGCATGACACCGGATATGATATAACACCTGAACGCAGGTGATTGAAGAGGGATTGGTTGCAATGGATTCCCGGGCAAGTTCCCGGAGATCCTGCTCCCAAGAAGAGGAAAGGTTAGTCTTTTGAGGGAATGATCCCATCATCAGACACCATACATGCGGCTTCACCATCAGCAAGATGGGGAGCATCGACGAGTTTAATCACTCGCTTTGTACCTTTGGATTTCCGGATGTAACACCGGACGGTGGATGCATGACCGACGATATTACCCCCGACGGGTTTTGTCGGATCTCCGAAGAACTGAGCAGGGTTTGACTGTACCTGATTCGTCACATATACGACGGCATTGTATTCGTCAGCAAACTTCCTGAGGGCGGACATATACTTATTCAGTGTCTGTTGCCGCTCAGCAAGCATCTCCCTACCAACGAACTCTGCCCGGAATGCCGATATCAGTGAATCGATGAT
>Ga0079303_10000010_pt1 | contig 48655 bp, 91 predicted proteins | sample Methanogen_OWC_FD_77073 | JGI IMG/M metagenome (GOLD analysis project Ga0079303, IMG submission 77073) | Enriched soil microbial communities from Old Woman Creek wetland in Ohio, USA - Methanogen_OWC | ecosystem: Environmental > Terrestrial > Soil > Wetlands | place: USA: Ohio | collected...
TGACACTCCAGATTGATGTTGCTATCACTGAAATAATGCCAGAGAAAAAGTTCCTAGACTTCTGGATCGAACTTGCAAAGAAGTACTACTATCAGGTAAAGATCATTAACCTGATCATTGATGTTGATACTGCATGTGATCGTAATGTGCATCAGGCAGATCATAAGTCAATTCAAGAAGTCCATGAGCAATTCGATTATACCATTCCTGATATGGTTCTGGATTTCAGTGATCGGAGTAACAGCGTATCATGGATACCATCGGTAGAACGAGACTTTGTATGATAAAGATTCCAGAGCGGTATTTCAGAGATTGCTTCGTAAAATACGGGGCAAAGATGCAGCGAAAGATCACTGTAGAAGAACTGAATGAACTATCGCTTGCATGCGGTAAACTCGTACATGAAATCCTGAAATATGAGCGCTATGTAGGTACGCCACATAAGGGTCCGTTTAATACGGATAACCTCATTGAGGAGATTGCTGATGTGTACATTATGCTTAATCAGTTCGTGTATACACACACTGGTTTTGAGTCTGATGTAAACAAAGTAATTCTCGAAAAGATTGATCGCGACACTCCACAAGGAACAGGTGAAACATAATGACATTGAGACAGAGAGTACGTAAACTTGACGTAGTTCACACCGTAATTGGTGACCAGTCAGAGGATAAGATGGAACTTGGAAATGCCAGTGAAAGAATTACTATTCATGGTAGATTCGAGAATCCAGAGGAGTTCCAGAAGAAGATCGATAATGCCTTTGAACTTAAGGCATATGCAGAAAGAAAACTATCAAAGAGCGATGGCACCAGGAAATGATCAAGGAAGTCATCGTTTGTTTGGTAGTCATTATCTTACTCTTTTGCATATTCTCCTCCGGTTGTATTTCGGCTAATATGACTCCCCAAGAGTACTCTGGAACCATCATTGAGAAACGGGTAACGACTGATAAGTATGGTGGTAGTCACTATCATGTTATATTCAGAGATGATATGTCAATAGTGCATGATGTTCAAGTCCCTGTAAATGATTACTATGCGTATGTAAATGGGTCATATATGGGTATAAAACCTGGGTGTGGGTGTTCAAGTTGAAGGTAGGGATCTTCCCTGGTAAGTTTTGTCCTCTACATAGAGGACATATAAGCTCAATTATTCAATCTGCAACACAAGTGGATATCCTGTTTGTAGTAATTTCATATCGTGACATCTCGGGGGTGACAACATTTGGTGGGCTTCATGTTACTATGAATATGAACAAATTGTGGTTGCAGGAGCAATTTAAGGATCTTAACCACATTAAGATCATAGCCATAGATGAAACTAACTTACCTTTGTACCCCTTTGGCTGGGAGCCCTGGACAAATCTGATATTTGCTGAACTTGAGAAGGTAGGTCTTGAGCATCACTTACGAGGAAAGCGGGATAACCCAATTTGGATGTATAATAACGGCAATAGAGCATATGATGTAGAAGTTCTATTGTTTGGAGGAGAACCGGAGTACAAAGAGGGATATGAACATTACTTTGCCCCTTGTGAGTATAAGGTATTTGATCCAAGTAGGAAACGATTCAATATTTGTGCTACTGACATCCGGGCAAATGTATACAACTGTTGGCCCTGGTTACCTACAGTAGTGCGTAAGAACTTTGTAAAGAAGGTTCTCATTACAGGTACTGAGAGTTGTGGTAAGACCACTTTGACTAGGTATCTTGCAAAGATCTATAATACAAGCAGGAGTGAGGAGGTAGGACGTGATTACGCACTGCGCAATCTTGGTGGTGATGAAACTCTATTCACAGAAGAGGATTTCTTGCGAATCCACTATTTGCAAAAGGAACAAGATAGGAAGGCTATTGAAACAGCAAATAAGATAGTCTTTGTAGATACAGATATTGTAGTAACCGATTACTATGCTGAACTGTATCTTGAAAAGAGTCCGTGGATACTTGAGAAATTGATGGATTACTATTGTAATCAATGGGATCTCATTTTACTACTCAAACCTGATGTTCAGTGGGTTGCTGATGGTCAGCGCATGAATGGAGATCAGCAGAAACGTGAGGAATTACATGCAAAGATAAAAGGACTCTATGAACGCCTTGGTATGGGGTATATTGAGATTGGCGGAAATTATAATAGTCGTCTTGAACAGGGTCTTGCTATTCTTAAGCATGTATTTCCAGATATATATCTGTAGGAGGTTATATGTTAGATCATAAATACAGCCTAGAATCAAGTGGGTATGTGTATCCAACATACCTCATGAAAGTTGTAAAGGATTACAATACAATGGTAGAGCACCTGGAAGCAGAAGATCATTTTTTCAACAACTTTCCTGAATGTGGAAAGATGTCTGGATTAATAGGTCGCGGAATCTATCATGAAGAAGATGTTTGGGATCATACTTTGAAGGTGTATTCTATTGCAATCGAAGTAACGAACAATCCCGAAGTTCTTCTTGCATGTTTGTTACATGACTACGGCAAACCAGCAGCATATAACCCGGAAACTAAAAAGTTTACCGATCATGAAAACATCGGTGCTACTATGGTGGCACCTCGCCTACTTGAATTCTTTCCGGATAACACTGCCCGTCAGCTGAGAATCTACTGGTTAGTAAAAAACCATATGTGGGATCGAGATGGTAATAAGACCGATAAGAAGCGTAAATGGTGGACATTCTTCCGTGTTATGCAGGATTATGGTGTAACCCTGGAAGAGTTCATGATCATCAGGTATGCCGATTTCAGAGGTCGGGTACAGAATGGTAAGTGGGTGCATGATGGTCCAGCAGTTCCGTTCCAGAAGTTCTGCCGCGAGGACAATGTATATACGTGGTGGAAGCGTTACATTGATTACCTGGAAGGAGGGATAAAGAGTGGAACAAGAGGAGGATCGGCATAATCTACCGCGTCGGTATGTTTGTGATAGAAATCCAAAGACATGTGGATATTCTACATGTAAGCATAGACGATTTATATGTACTGCAGTTGATGCAGTTGAGATAGGAAATATGTGTCCATATGATCCTCGGATACATGAAATCCTATCTAATATAGATAAGTCTGAATTCAAGACCTCGGTTAACTGTGCAGGCGAAGTGTTAGAAACCTATTCTACCCATCGCCTATAACTCTTTTCTATTTCTATGAAGTATATTGGTGAATGGAGCAGAGCGGAGCTCCTCTACGTTTTTGGTTTCAGTGCATTAATTTTTTTAATAGCACTCACCTTTAACGATCCTAACATGCCTGATTGGTTCAATTGGATTAATATAATCAGTGCAGTAAGTGGTATAGTCTGTGTCATATTAGTTGCCAAAGGTAACATACTGAACTATCCTATAGGGTTCATTAACGTAATCCTCTACGGATACATCAGTTATGTATATCACTGGAACGGCAGTATGATACTTAACTGGTTTATATTCTTCCCGTTAAATGCAATTGGATGGTGGGCTTGGAATAGTAAATTAGATACTACCGAAACTGTTTTAATGAAAAGATTGAGCGACCACGCAGCCGCAATAGTAATGCTCGCTGTGTTTGCAGGGATAATCTTTGATATGATGTTCCTGCGTAGTCTGCCTCAATATGTCAGTTTCATTAATGCTCAAAATATACCATTACTTGACAGTATCAGTACTAACTTGAGTATACTTGCAATGATCCTGATGGTCTATAGGTATGCCGAACAATGGATACTTTGGATCATCATTGATGTAGTAACTATAGCAATGTGGCTATACAGTTACTTTGTTGATGGTGCTGGCGCTCTCCCAGTCTTGATTATGTGGGTAGCCTTTTTACTCAATGCAATCTATGGGTATCTTAAGTGGACTGGTGAATTTGAAAAGTATCCGAATATCATTACTTTCTTGCGAGGTGAATAAATGGGTCATTGGTCAGGAGATGAAATATTTGCAGCGATTATCTTAAACACTGCATTAGTTATATCGTCATGTTGCACTGGTTATTATTATGCAAAGGAATCGCTTAATGCATCGATATGGGGAGCCGCGATTACCGGATTCTTATATATGTGCATACTTTGGGTTTTAATAAACAGATAACTATTATTTCTTTTGACAGATTCGTATAGTAAGTTCTTTATATTAGCGGTGATATACTATGAGTAGAGATACGCCACCTGAACCAACTTGGGAGGATTATGAAATCCTCATAATGGAACAGCAAGGAAAGGTAAACATAGAACTTGACGAAATCCGTGCTCTTGTAGAGCCTTGGGCGGATTTCAGCGCCGATGATCTTGCAGGTGCTATCAAGGAGATTGAGGAGCGTACTCAAAATCTCAAGAAACTTGAGAAAGTAATTGCTGATCTTGAAAAGGATCAGAGTAATTGTAAACAACCGATTGATTGGTAATTATGACAGAAACAACCAATGCTACCCCAAAAAACTCCCTTACCAAGGAGCAACTTGAGTTACAGCATCAGATTATCGAGGGTGCAAAGATCCTCGCTGTAGTATTTGCATTTGCGCTTTCACTCCTTAAGTTCAGCACTTTTGGAGTAAAGGGGTTTGTTGCAGTAGGTATTCTCCTGGTAGTAATCTATAAGTGGGATGACCTTATGCAACTGGTAGCATCAATCAAGAAATACGTAACCGGGTGAAGCATGAAAATTCGAGGTGTAGAAATCTCAAATGTTGATGAAATTGTCATCAACGGATCAAAGTATCAGCGAAGACTCTCCAATCTTGTAACAAAGGGTGGAAAGAAGGGTCTTGCAATGACAGATATTACCTGGCAACATACTGGTAAGAGCGGTAAAGTTGAGCAGATCCCGCACAAAGTGATGTGTGATCGAGTTCATGTGATGTCCTGGAACTACAAGTTTAGTGTTTGGATGTCTGGAAATACTATCAATGCTCGATATGTCAATGCATATGTCTCTCCAGAAGAAGACAGAAACTAAACTCTTTTTATGCCGCGTATTCCACGTTTGACCAAGTTTGAGTTGATTACTCTTGGTCAATATATCGATAACGAGGGTGCGGCTGGTTCGTATATTACCTCATCCTATGAGACAAAGTATACTTTTGATTTGATACGAAAAGGATATTTAGTTGTTGTAATAGCAGATGCAAATGGGAATCCTTTGCGCATTAGACCTACTATGAGAGCATTCGAGGTTTATAGTAGAGAGAAGATGAAATGGGGTAAATTAAATGCAGATACGGCCACGATACGAGACAGAGCAAAACGAGCAATCCGAGCAAAGCAAAAATTCAAAGAAGAAGCACGTCAATCTAAGCAAGAGTAATGCATGTAGACGATGCTATACCAGTGAGTTTGTAGTTCCCTTGGGAGATCCCTATTACCTGCCAGATACACATGGCAAGAACAGAAAGAATCAAGATTACAGGTGTGAGAAATGTGGATGTGAATTCACAGTTATTACTTAATCTCTCTGAATCTATACAGGAATTAACTAACTTGACACGGAATCTTAATGACCAGGTTACCAAGTTGGATAGGAGAATCTGCTATTTAGAAGGAGTATGTTTTGATGACGATGGCAAATGACATATCTAATCGAGCAACGGTATTGGAAGTCCATTCAATACTTAAAAATACTATATTAAAACATCTAGGAGGTGATAGAGAATTTTTATGTTTGAGTATTCTAGGATCGCGTATGTGGAGAATGCATAGGCCAGATTCAGATTTTGATATTGTAGTTATATATATGGATTCTATGAAGGCATATACATCTACAACCGTAAAATCTACGCTTTCCTCTCAAAGGATTGAACCTTATACTTATGCTACAAGTACTTATTCTGCATCTGAATTTGATATTTCATATATGGAAATTAATCATTTTGCTAAACAACTTACTAAAGGTAATTGTAATGCAATCTGGACACTAACTACTCCTTTGATGTTCATTCCTGATGATTCCAATGAAGAGAGTGTTATTTCTAAATTAAGAACTATATTTTTGCGCAATGGTTTTGTTTATGATATGTGGCCGTCCATTAAAGGAATCACATTTTCTAATATCATAGATATGAACAAGCGTATTGATGTTAGATCATTTAAGAAATCATTTCTTACGGGCGCCCGTAATCTTGCATACTATAGAGAAGCGGCTATGACAGGTAGTGTGTATGAACCATATAATACAATTAACGAAAGTAAAATAATGAGGGGTGCTCGATATCTTGTATCTACCCTCGATGATGCCATAAGTAACGAGGTTAATATAAAAAAGTGCAAGGAATATCTTGATTCTTGTATACAGGAAATTGAAAGTAGTATTGTAAATAATAGCCAGTTTTCATATCACTGTAATGACTTCGGGCCGGTTAACGAGCGTCTTATAATACCATGTATACATACAGAAATTGTTAGGAGGCTGGCTAAAAGTGAGGGTATTAGTTAAAGGAGGAACATTTATTACTATTCTATGCTGGGTATATGGAATAGTTTCATATATCAAAACCCCTAATAATGATAATTTAGCAATTTGGATATTTCTATTCGGTGGGCTTATACTATGTGTATATGCCTTTCTAAATGAATGACCCAAAATGAGGTACAGTATTGTTTAGTCTGTGGTATTGAGTTAATACCTGGAGTAAATCAATACAAATCTTGTGCAAAGATTAAGAACAATTTCTGTATAGCATGCTATAAGGAGCATCAGCGAGTAAGAAGATTAGAATTAAAGAAGAGTCATCCTGATTTATTTGAGAATCGCAGAGTTCGTACGAACGAAAAGAATAGGGAAAAGTATAGCAAGTTATCGGAGGAAAAACGTAAATCTATTTATGAAGCACGTAAAGAATATCAGGCAGATCGCTATCAATTAAGGAAAAGGGATCGCCTTGATGATATCTATAATACCTATTTGGAGAGCATTGGTGATGAATCCGAAGTAGATGAAGAAGAAGAGGTGATAGAAGATGAGTAATGACCATGACCCTGAATTTGGTTTAATGGGTGTTCCACACTCTGTCGCTTGTGCGGCCTATGTAGATAAAGAGCACTTTGATGAATTGTATGTATTTACCAAGCTTAATTACCTGGTTGAAAATTACCCACATTACATACTAAAGTGGCTATCCCTGAACGGTTTTGAAAAGAAGGTAGATAAATGACCATTTTAATCCAGTCCCTTGATGTACGTAATCGTACACAGCAGATAGAAACTCTTGGTAGTGTAAGACCGTATGTTATATCACTTGGCTTTGATACAAATTTGCATGTAGCATCTGATGAAAAGACATTCAATCTATTGAAAGAAGCAATCTTTGATAATTTGTTTGCTTTTAGCACTCTTCAAAATATGGAGAAGGCTACCTATGAGAATAGGATCAAGCAACTCAAAGAAGAACTCGAAAAGAAAAATGGGACCATAGTATCACAGAAAGCACATCTCAATAAGTTGAAGGAGTGTATAAGAACGGTATATGGTGATCTGGATGATCAAGATGAGGATTCTGCATGGTCTGATATGTAATGCTTGATGGTCCAAGAAAGATTATTGCAGAGATATTAGATGACGGACTCCGCGAACATTTACATAAACTATTCGAAGCACGGGAGAAGGGTGAGAAATACGAGATCCCAAAGAATGGGATAGTATTAGCATCAGAAGTTCCAGCGACACCAGTTATACTGCCTCCTGGTGTTATCTATGCTGAACTAACGAATGAAACAGCAAAGGCAGTGAACCTGAAAGTATATCTCGATGTTAATGAATACTCATTCTCTTTTCCATTTAATAAACCATCTTTACAAGTATGGATGCCAAAAGTAACTGTCCAAAAGGTTGATTCTAATCACTGGAAGATCCTAGTTCCTAAAATGTGGGCAGAGAATTTGGATAAGCAGTTCCTTAATTTAAAGAGTTATATTATCAAGAATTATGGCTATAATTGGGGTGATCTAAACAAACAGATGTATAAGGTAGTTCTCTTGAAAAAGTAGAAGAGTATAAACTATGCCGCACGCAGAACATTTTAAAAATGCAAATTTTAATATTGCTATTCCTATTGTTATTACCGGGCTTTTCTATGCTATTGCTTGGATAGCAGGAATAAGCGATGATTGTATGAAACTCGCATTTGTAATAGTAATGTGGCTCATATGCATCGTTACATTATTTGTGATAGCAGTAATTGGATTTTGCATATCAAGCATCGAGTGAATTTCTTGATTGATTATTGGTTAATTTTTACTAGAGTAGTAGTTACTATGCCGTTAGTAACGCTTCTAATAACTGCTATATTGACAGTTACTAGACTTAGGATATATGACGAAGAATCTCATAGTCATATATGGAAGAATGATGCACTTGAAGCCGTATGTTGGTTATGGGGTACTATGTATGTAGGTATCATCTGTGTTACGGCATTAATTCTCGGTGCATTATGGGGACTTGGGTTTTAACATGATGGCATTTAATTTATGTGAATTGTGGTTCAGGCTTGGTTGCCTGGTCCCGTTTGTAATGCTTATTCCGGCATATTATTACCGGTTTCATCAGAGAGTAGTCCTCTCAAGAGATCGTGGAACACATCTCACTGGTGATGACTGGGGTGATCATTTTCTCATTCCATGGCTTGTATATTCATTTGTACTTGAACTTATTGTAGCTGCATTGATGTTTGCTATTATTGCTGTTTTTGGAGGTAGGTGAACTACATATGTACAGTAAGGATAAAATCATGCAGATTGGGAGAATGTATATCTCTTCTAAATATATGGAGCCACATCGTTGTTATCATGGTTGGTTTCATATCAAGACTATGTTGGATGAAATTGACAAGGCGGATGCGAGATACAACAATGGTAAAACTGGGGTGGGGGATCGATATAATTACCTGCGAATTGCTGCCCTCCTTCATGATTTTGTCTATGATCCATTCAAGACAGACAATGAAGAAGCATCTACCAAGTATATCTCAGAGTATTTCCCTGATCTATCAAAGGAGGAACATGATGTAGTTCATAAACTGATCATGTGTACTTCAATACCATCGTATGATGATCCGGGAATTGCGGGGAATAGTATACTCCTGGGTGATTCCATTTCAGAGATGCGTATACTTGATCTTATCTCATTCATGGAGAAACCCCATCTTCTTCCGGATAACTTTGTGAAGATCATGCGGGAATATCAGCGATATAACTTTCCAGAATTTAGAGAAGGTAACCTTGAAGTGGTTAACAACTTCCACGAACTAGGATACATGTCTGATGAAACCCATTCCTGGTATACGAAGTGGATCAAGATGTTCAGGCCGAAGATTGGTATCTATGCCGGTTCTTTCAATCCTTTCCATATTGGGCACATGAATGTTTTGGAACAAGCCGAGAGAGTCTTTGACAAAGTCGTGATCATGAGTCCTGATAAGGGTGGTGAGCATTATTCTAAGCTACGTCTTACTCTTCCATTCCACGAAGTTAAGATCTTTAGTGGGATGCTTATCGATGCTATAAAACCCTATCAGAAGTTCTCAGATATTACTCTGGTTCGCGGATTACGCGATGGTAATGATCTATCGTATGAAATCAATATGCATAACATCAATATCGATCTTGGTATGGATGTTCCTACGATGTATTTCATAACGAATTTGCCGCACATTTCAAGCACGGTAATTCGAGATCTGACAAAGATCGATGCCCACAAGAATTTTATACCTACGAAGTATGATTATTATACAGGAAGTGGGTCTTCGCCATACCTGGTGATCCCACCTCGTGAGGCACCGTAACATGAGTGAAAATCCGATGATATACAGAGGTGAAGATGATGATGCGTTTCGTATTTTGCAAAAGGATAGCCATGATCTTCTATGTGTAGAACTTGATAGAAGTGAACCGGAAACAATAGATTACTTTAAAGTATCTGTTACCACTGCTATCCATGATAGTTTATACACCAATGAATATACAAATGTAGTATTTTTAATTAAAACAGATTCTGAATACATTCTGTATATTGATAAAACTGGGGTACCATGTTTGAGAGAACTCCGTATCAATCGTAGGTTCATTGTATCTATTGACGGGTATAAGATACCGTTCAGAGAATAATATGAGAAACAATTTCATGCTGTTGACTGATGCGTACAAAATTACGCACTGGAATCAGTACCCTCAAGGTACTAATACTATATATTCGTATATGGAGCCTCGCGTAGGGGCAAAATACGAAGATATTGTATGGTGTGGATTACAGGCCATTCTTAAAGAATATAATTTCGATGAGAAGGTAGTTACCCAGCGTAAGATCGAAGAGGCCGCAGAATTCTGTCGCCGGGTCTTTGGTCACGATTACTTCAACCGAAAGGGCTGGGAGTATATCCTTGATCAGTATAATGGTCTATTACCGGTGACTATTAGTGCATTACCAGAGGGAACCATTGTAAAACCTGGAACCCCGGTTATGGCAATCTATAACAATGATCCAAAGGTTCCCTGGCTCACCAATTACATCGAAAGCTTACTGATGCACTGTTACGCAATGACCAACACTGCTACTATTTCATATGCATGTTACAAGGTTATTAAAAAGTGGTGCAAAGTTACTGGTGATGAAGTTGGACCATTTCATCTGAATGACTTTGGGCTCCGTGGAGCAGCATCACTTGAAGGGGCTCAGTTCTGTGGTATAGGACATCTCCTTTGTTTCCTGGGAACCGATAATCTCCCAGCGATTCAAATGGCAATGGATTATTATCACAGTGAAGTGTGTGGGTTCAGTGTTATTGCAGCAGAACACAGTACAATCACCAGCTGGGGTAAAGCAAATGAGCAGGATGCCTATCTGAACATCCTTATTAATGCCCCGTATAATGCAACCATATCATTAGTCATTGACAGTTATAATTGGCAGGATGCGGTTCGTGATCTATTCTGTGGGTCGATGAAGGAAAAGATCCTGGCAAGGAATGGTAAGACCGTATTACGTCCGGATAGTGGTGTTCCGCACCTGGTCACCCGCGAGATCCTGGAAATGCTCTGGGATACATATGAAGGAACTGTAAATGACAAAGGGTATAGGATTCTGGACCCACACCTGGGAGTTATCTACGGTGACGGAATCAATGAGGATAGTATCGATCTAATCCTTAGCGAAGTGGTAAAGGCCGGATTCTCACCTGCAAACGTAATCTTTGGTATGGGTGGTGGTCTATTACAGGCACACAACCGTGATACTAATAGATTCGCTATCAAATGCTCGGCCATTGAAACAAATGGAACCTGGGCAAACGTAAAGAAGGATACTCCTGGAAAGGAAAGCAAGTCAGGTAGATTTGATCTATTACCGGTCTATGCAAATGGAATGATCCTTCGTGAAGAAACTCTTGTGGATATGCGGAAACGTGTAGGCATCTTAGTATGATGCATGAAAAAGAATCATCAAGGGACGCACAATGGCTCTGCAGCAACTGTGGAAGAAAGCATCTCTTTCATAGAAGAGGAGTTAAAAAAGATAAAGGTGTGATACTAGAATGTCCGTGCGGTTTTACCATTAGTATTCAAAGATATATTGAATTACATAATGTTAAATCAAAAGGAAAGCGGTTGATTAAAAAGAGGTATTGCCAATGATAGTAGCATTTGAAGGAGTGGATGGATCTGGTAAATCATCCACTTTAAAGGAACTTGCTATGATGGTATCGGAGACATTAAATGGTGCCAGTAAGTTCTACTTTGTTCGTGAACCGCATAATGATCAATATATTGATCTTATTAGATCAGCATCATCCGTAGAAGAGCGGGCACTGTTATTTGCCGCTGATAGGCATCGATTATACACTGAAATAGGGGGGATTGTAAGTCATCAGGAAATTACCGTATTTACGGATCGTTCATATATATCAAATTATGCCTATCAATACTATGATTTTGTAAGCAAAAATAACTTCAAGGATACTTTAGAATCCCTAGAATTCCTTAAATGGATGCGGACTCTCCAACCAAGTAATTGTACTATAGATGTAGTTGTGTTCTTTGAAGCGCGTCCGGAGGTATGCGTGCAGAGGTGCACAGCACGTAAGGAACCCCTAGTAGAAACTAAAGTAATAGTATTGAATCATATATATCGTACCATTATCCGTAACTTAAAATGTAAATGTATAAATGTAAGTACTGATAACGGTTTGACTACAAGAGAGATTTGCCGATCCATATTGAACGAGGTCAGTACATTGGAGGATTGTTGACCTTGAAGTTGATATGTAAAAGTTGTAAGCAACCCCTTGTTACCCGTGTTCACTGGTATCGAGAAGAACTGGGCATATACGAGGTTCGTTGTACATGTCCTGGTTGTAATAAGATAGAGGTGATCGGGCTAAGGCTTGATCCTCATAGTATGGTTAAGCTGGAGTTTGATATCAATGTTAAAAAATCCGGACCCGCAGTTCAACGAGGAGAGTTACATTCGGAATCAAATGACGAGCAAAATCATCCCGACGATGCGAATGTCGGAGATTCAGGAGGTGCTGGACAGGAGCAAAGCAAAAACAAAGGATCTGTTAGACCAGGTCGTAAAGCAGCACCACGTAGTGTTCAACACACCGGCGGAAAGCCTAAAGGAAAAGGAAATAGATGATCTACTTAACTTATGCACGCAGACGCGAGAGTGTATGAGTTATTCTCTCTATATCATTAATAACCTGGAAAAGCCTACCCCTGATATGGAAGAATACCGGGACGCTATCCATACCATTTTCGAAGAGGTAGCACTTATCGTCTCACTAGCATATTCGCATATGGACCCCTCTCTGTGAGCGTCTATGAGAGATCTGGAAAGTGAGTTGCAAGTTATAGGGGAAAAGATAGCTTCTCTTTCCCGCTACCATAAACTTGAATTGGAAGAAATCTTTGAGATGATCCGGCAGAATTTAAATAACCGGGACATTTACGATGATAACCTTGTTCCAATCGAGTTTTAATATTTTAGACTTTTTAGTTAGCGTTTATAATAGCCAAGAATCTTGAGTCTTATTCAATATAACGACTATTATATCAATAACGTGATAACTATAAATATTACCATATAGTAATGTTATACTATATGACCATGAAAAAGATAGAGCTGCGTAAAGTAGGAAAATTCTATCATACCCCGTGCCAGTTCTGTTCTGGAGACGTAATATCAGAAATAGAAATAGACGAAGGTGATAGCAGCATTAAGATTAAAGGAAACTGTCGCGTTTGTGATAGTTATATATTCATTCATACACATCGCAGGAATGCTGTAATTTTATAATATAGGTTCCTTTTTATACTGGTAATAGGTATATAAAATAGGTGAATATATCATGGCATTTGGAAAGAAGCCAGCAGGTAAACCTGCAAAAGCAACTGGAAAGAAAGCACCAGACGAGAACTTTAAGAAACCAGCCGCAGGATCTCCAGCAAATAAAAAGGTTGGAACTAAGCCAAGCGGAAAAGGTCAAGCCTTTGGTAAAAAGAAAGGCGGAAAGTGTTAAGTAATCTATATATACTTATACACCTACTTTTTATCTAAGGTGTATATATGGATACCACTGAATACAAATACCAATATATTATCAAAAAAACCACTGATGTGTTATCTGACACTCAATTCGATGCTCTTGTAAATCACGTGGGATATATTTATTACCAACTTCTTACGGGCGCGGCCCCATATGTCATTGAAGATGGCGTAATAGGCTCAAAGTATGGCGCGTTCAAGTGGGATGACTATTTTGATGTCTTTTATGATATTGATGCAGACGAATTAATTCTATCATCTGTTGAGTATTATGTGTGGATGGACGAATTAATTGACGATCTCGGCATTGATTGGGAGCATGTTGAAGTTATCGCACCTAAAATAGAGAAGTCTCAATAATATTAAGTATTATATACTATCGGGTCATATACTCTGTATTCAAACCAATACAAGGTGAGACGAGATGACCCAAAAGAAAGAAACAACACAAACCCGGTCAAATGAAGATGAGGTGGTGAGGGCATTTATCACTCTCGGACTCAATGAAAAGCAGGCAAGGATTTTAACGTTCACACTCCAGCATAACGGCGGTGTAACGCAGCATGAGATGGAACGAAAACTTGATCTGCGACAACCAGAAGTTTCAATGGGGCTAGGACCATTACTAGAACAGCACTGGATCAAAATTGTAGATAGAATACGGATGCAAGATGGTCGATCACGACCCGTAAATATCTACGCACCGGGCAAGAGTAAACAAGAAATTGTTGGCGATCTTGAACTTGCATTTCAACAGAGATGTAATCAAATCCGTCAAAGTCTTGCTATCATCGCCAAGGCTTAAATACTTGGCCGACCAACTATTTTTGGTAGATGGGGGATAAAAGCCTTCGATGTGAGGTAATAAGACCCACTACATGGTGAAAGCAATGCCTCTATACGCTGTAGAAGTTACTTACGCTGGAACAGCTATTGCATATATCAAAGCAGACGATGAGGGCACTGCTCGTCAGATTGCCCAATCGTGCGATAATGTCTTTGAATTATCTGCAGAAGCACAAGACATGGAGCCCATCAAAGCAAAAAGTCTTAATGTGCTTAATGTTCAAGATGTAAAAGAATAACTTATATAACTTCAAGGCATACTTACCGTAGAAATATGAGTATAAAAGTCGATCACCCTACAACCATTGACGAATCCTTCATAGAATGTGGTGATTGCCGCAATTTTACCTTTTTCGAGTATTCTGAACATGATGAAGGAAAGTGCAACCGCGATTCTTTATATGATTATAAACTCGTTAAATCCACTGATAGGAGGTGTAGAAACTGTGCATCATGTACTCGGCCATATATTGAATATGGTATATGGAAATGTGAATATAGAGATCAGATAGGATTCTCGGTACTTGATTTATTTATTACCCCAGAATGTAAATACTATAACAGTAATATATTAGTTCATGGGATATAATTACGACAATACAAATAGCATAGATCCTATGGCTGTTATGGGTCCTGGGCCAGATAACTATGGGCGCGACAGACATTTTGTTCCAGTTAATGCCCCTCATGGTCCTTTTACACACCATAGCCCAAGTGATGAAAAACCAACCTGCTTAAACACAGAGACGATTGCTATCATTAAATCGATTATTGATATGAATACTCGCATTCTTGATAACAACGAAAGATTATTAAAATTGCTCGAACAAAATAAATGCTCATGTGGCACCTCTGGGCACACTTCAAATATACGTTAATCCATAAACTATGGGTTACCTATTACTGTTTTGAGGATGGTCTGTACTTACAGGGCATCCTACACGACTTAAGCAAATTTACCCCGAGCGAGTTTCTTGGGTATGCCGACTTCTTCTTTAAAAAGAACGGTGAAAAGATCGATACCCGCGATTCCTCCGGCTATTACGACGCCGCTGGGACCAATAAGATTGGTTTCGATTATGCTTGGAACCATCACCAGAAACATAACAGGCATCACTGGCAATATTGGGCAATGATAAAAGATGATGGATCTATCAAATGCTTAGATATTCCTGAAATATACCTGCGTGAGATGATAGCAGACTGGCGTGGAGCTGGTAAAGCACAAGGAAACAACCCGACAGGTGGTTACGCAAAAGTAGTAGAATATTATAGTCTAAATAAATCAAAGATTATAATGTCTGACCTATCCCGGATTAGATTTGAGGCTATTATTAGTATGAGGTATAAGGTACATGGTTACTAGGAAAAAAGTAAAATATTGTAAAGTATGCGGTGTTTTGCTTGTTCCTGGTGAAAACATTCCCGAAGGGACTTACGCAAATAGTGATTATAAATGCAGAAGTTGCAAGGCCAATGACCATGTCCAGAAGACTCTCAAAGCTAAGCAAGATCTGATTCACTTACTTAAGAATAAAACATCCGAAGAAGCACAGGTAAAACACCTGGGAGGAGGATTGACCCGTTATTCAGATCATGCTCCTAATGCTCACCTGGAACAGTCAAAGCCAATGACTACGCCAGAGATGCGTAAAAACACTGAACCAAATTACACGGTTATTGATCGTAAGCAAAAGATCCTGGCAGAATTACTAACCATTAACAAAGCAGATCTTGAACCATATATCAATGGCAGATTACGTGAGTTAAGGTCAGATCTCGAATTATATGAGTTTATGAAAGGCTATTTAATTTCATAAAATTTATATAATAGACAGAATAGAAATAAATGTGCGGGACAGACAAGGGTTGTAATTAACATTATTACCCGCACGGGAGGGTCTACCCTTCCAACTGTTTTTAAAAATATTGTTTCTTGAATAGCGAATGCGATAGGTATCATTGATATATTTATATAGTTATCGTTATTTAGTGATACCTGGTTACTTACATACACTTTCATGTATATAAATATTTATATAATAATAGTTTTATATAAATTACTATGCCGGAAAAGATCGATGAGCTTATAAAATATCTCGAAGGAGAGGCCATGAAGAAAGCGGATGGCGGATTCCAGTCAGAACGCATACGCCGCTTCATTCGTGAATATTATGCAAAATACAAAGAAACCCCGGTAGTAGTTTATGCTCTATATCATGCATATCAGCGCTTAAATAATGAAGAAGTAAAGGAATCTTACTTTAGGGGTATTGTAGAGAAAGCATGGAAGACAGAAATTGATGAAAATAACGTTCAGTGGGTTCATTTAAATAGTCAATTACCACTAAGACTTCGCAAGAGGAAGGTGTGATATGACAAAGTATAAATGCGCGAATTGTCAGCGTGTCTATGATATGTCTGATGCTGAATTTACTACGTTATTACTCAATTCAAAGAAAACAAAGACACTATGTTGCTGTGGTTCTCTCCGCCTGGATAGGGTGGAAGAGTAACTACCCTTATATAAATATTTATATATATTAACTCAATATATAATATATGAAAGATAAAACAATAGATCATATATCCAATAGATTCAACGATTTTTACGAACGAGAATGGCAAACAGATCTTGTATATGTCCCCTCTGATTTTATCAATACTTTTAAAATAGACCGTCACCTTGCCCGTTACTACCTCATGCAAATGGTCTATGAAAAGAAACTTTTCCGCGTGAAGTATAGTAACAAAACATTCTATGCGAAATATAATGAACGCCTTATAGATAAGTTTAAAGAGTACACCTGGTTAGGTGTTCAAATAACAAAATAACTATAATAGAATTTTTATATTGGAAAGTGCAACCTATAGTACATCCTACTATAGACAAAACGTAAGATTCTAACTAATATCTTATAGTGCGGATTATAGTAAGGACCACAGTAATAAACAACTATGAAATCAAAGAAAACAATAACCGGCGTAAATAAAAAAGCATTAACCATTGATTAAAGAAAACATTAACCACTAACTAAAAGAGTTTATTATGGCACTGAACATTGACGCTATTGCGAAGCAGTACGGTAAGTCTGCCGACGAGATTAAAGAATTACTTGCAGGTATTACGAGTGTTTGTCCTGGTGAAACAGACGACTTCTATGAAACCGCTATCGCCCTTGATGTAAAGCAAGCGGCAGCAACCGGCCCATCCAAGTCATCCGTTGAATACGCCAAGGAAAATGCTACTGAATACAAAGTAGTTGTTCTCGGTGTTAGCAAAGTAAAGGATGACAATGACTTCCGTAAGAGAGACGCATGGAAGACATACCGCGAAAACAAGAACGATGCGGTTGTTAACGGCGTTGTGGAAGTTACTACTGATGAGGATGGAAAGGAGCATGTAATTCCGCTCGACAACAAAAAGTATCTCGATAAGGAGAAGACTAAGGAGAACCCGAACTACGGTAAGCCAATTCCTTATGTCGGTATCCGTGAGATGCTTGTCGCAATGGATAATAAGATCTTCCTTGCCCGTGGTCCTGTATCGATATACAAGAAAGTTGAAAAGAAAGACGAAAATGGCAAACCAGTCCTTGATATTGATGGACAGCCTGTCTTTGAGTATGCGGAACCAGCAGAACTGGTGAAGGTTGGATACAAGTCTCAGCTCTGGGGCAACCTCACTATGGTTGAAGGAAAGGCACACGCTGGTGTTATCCGTGTATGGAGAGAAGCATACTCAGATGAGATGGGTAAGTTTGACGACGTTTGGTCTGTCGCTGATACCCTACTTCCGAATTCACAGTTCTTCAAAGAACTTAATGAGGTTCCAGAGCTTCCGGGCTACGGCTACTTCGTTACACATGGGTACGTAACCGAAACATCTGAAACTGAAGATGGAAAGAAGCGTTATGTAAGTATTGGTGATAAGGGAGACGGTAAGATCGTTCGTGCATCGACTGGTTACAAACCTCTTATGGAGGATGTTGCCGGGCTTGTGGAAGGTGACGAGGTGTTCCTTATTGGGGAGCGCAGTTCATATCCATCAAAGAACGATGCCGGAGAGATGGAATGGCGCAAGTATAATCAACTTCTTGGTATCATCAAGAGTCCATCATCACAGAAAATGTCAGATGCCCTGGCAAAGCTTCGCGCAATGAGGGGACAATAATCCTCTCTTTTGGTGATTGCCATGCCTAAGGGTCCATGTCGCACCTGTAAGGCACTAGAGTCTACAGGTAATAGCGTTGTGGGATACTGTCATGCAGATCCTGTTGCACTTAAATTACGTAACTTCACTGTTTGGTGGTGCAACAGATATGAGGCAGATCCTGATATTATTAAAGCAGAAGCAGATGCAGAAAAACAGCGTCTTGCTGAGCTTAAGAAGATAGAGAAAGAAGAGAAAGCATCTGCAAAAGCCGCTGATAAAGCAGTTACGGATGCAATCGACAAAATGGCAGAAGAGATGCCAGAGGGTGAAAATGAGTGATGATGGATGGGGTGCTTCTCCTGCAAAGGAAGAGGTATCTGAAAAGAAAACAAAGAAGGATGCAACACCGAGTGACACCGTAGTTGCTGCCGCAGTTGCTTCTACCCGAGATAGGTTCAAAGCAGCAACAGATATTCCTGGTGTTGGTGCATTTAAGGTAGGATGGTTTGCACTGGATAAAGCAGGTAAGTCTGTAATGTCAGTTGCTCCAGACGTGCCACGTCCTATCTATGCGTTTGATACAGAGAACAAACTAAAGATTGCAGTTGAACTCCTTAAGCCGGAGCACCGCGAGGGTATCTACATTCTGAACCTTCAGAAAGAAGTTCTTGATGCAGAAGGTAACTTCGACAAAGAGGGTGTCATTCCTTATATGATTGAAACTCTTAAGGGTATCAAAGATATTAAGCAAGGAACGATTGTAATCGACAGTTTAACCTCACTGTGGGATTGGATTCAGTTCTGGTTTGATAATTCAGAAGACATCAAACGCACTGACGCTGGTATGCCTTACAGATTCGAATATGGTAAGAAGAACAGTCGTTTCATTGAACTTGGTGAACTTCTTCAGCAGACCAGCATGAACGTCATTTGCACCATGAAATGCAAGGGTAAGGTTAACAGTGATGGTAGCGATGCTGGATACAATATCATGCAGTGCTATGCAGGAACTGGTTACTTCCTTGAGTTCTATGGAGAACTTGAGCGTGTAGGTAAGAACCGCACCTTCATTGTTCGTGGGACTAACTATGGTGATCTTGATGGTATGAAGATTCAGAACCCATCCTTCGATACTATCAGGAAAACCATTAGCAAAGAGACCGGCATTAAATTTGCCTAATCTTTTCTTTCCCATATTAAGCGATTAATATGATGGAAATACTTGATCCGTGGGATGATCAGATGGACGAACTTACATTAAACTGGGATGATTATAATCACTTCATCAGTAAGTCCAGGCTTTCATCATTTAAGTTCTGTCCACTTCAATATAAGAAGAGTTACATTGATGGGATACGTGGTCCTGCTACATATGCTACATCAACGGGGACCAGGTTTCACGAATTTACAGAGAAATTCTTTGATTATGCACGTGACATTCCTATACAACAATGGGAAGAAGCATTCATCCATGAATGTTTTTGTCCATACGAAGTTCGAAATCTAAAATACTTCCTTGAATATGAACGTATGCGCCTTGCTATTTGCGATTTGGATTATGATCAGTGGATGCCACTTGCCCGTGAACTCAGAGTAATTAATACTGAATTTGGAATTAGAGGCATTATTGATCGACTCGATCTAGTAAATGGTAAGTTGATGCTTGTAGAATACAAGACATCAAAGAGTATCAATAAACCATCATTGCAGCGTGAATTTGGATTCTATAAGTTGTTACTCAAGGATCATCCGGTATATGGTGCCTATGAATTTGCACAATGCTGTGTAATTAATCCACGTGTAAAAGCCGTAGAATTTATGAATCCATCACGGCAGTCCACAATTGAGAAAGACCTGGCTAAATTAAGAGAAGCAATATCTACCAATACATTTAAACCATCATGCTCCGATGCGAAGTATTTGGTATGTAAACGCTGTAATAGCCAGAAAGAAGCAAATCTATATCAGTTTACTGACGAGTTCTACTCTAAAGTATCTGACTATAGTACATAACTTTTATATAATTATAAGATTATACTTATAATTATGGTAGCAGTAGAACTTAGCAATGACCAGATTATGGGGCTCCTTGCATTCTCATATATGGGGCTCACACACAACTATGAGAACGTAGAAGACCCAGAGATTAAGAAGGACCGCCAGCTTCTCTATATGACCTCTGTAGTAACTCTGCAAGGAATGTCTGAAGAGCAATACAAGGCGGCAGTCGATAAACTTGAAGAACTCCGTCAGTTAATTGCTCCTGCACCTGCAGAGACACCGTCTACTGCAGAAGCACAGTAAATATAATAAATATCCCTATTCTTTTATACTTATAGTAGAAATACTATAGATGGTGTTGAATGACATCATCTCAGATTTGGATTTTAGAAGAAGCGACTTATCGTGTCAAAGACGGTAAGCCCGAAGTTCTCTTGTTTTCTCGTAATTACAAGAATAGACAAGAGACGACTGAGCATGTCATACGGGATTTTAGACCGTATTTCTTTGCCCCAGCAGAAGAAGAGTGGGTTACTTTACCACAAGGTTGTGAATTCACTGATATTGTAGTGGAGGATGCTCTTGGTCGTATGGTTCGCAGGGTAAACGCGGATATACCAGGAACTGTTCCAAAGATCCGTGATAGATTCCCGTTCACTGATATGGCCGATATCTTGTTCGAGAAACGGGCGCTCTACGATTTTGGTGTAAAGTATGCCTATACATGGGACGAAGGTAAACCCACTCCTATTGACATACCCGACATATTGATGCCTCGTATTCTTTACTTTGATATTGAAGTTAGATCACCGGAGGGTGTATTTCCTGGTCCTGAATGGGTTAACTATCCTATTGTATCCATTCAGACACTGGATTCCTATACTGACAATATTACGGTGTTTACCAATGGGGTTCCACAATTAGATCGTGATGATCATATTGCTTGTAAAGACGAGCATGAATTGTTCAAGGTTTTCATGGAATATCTCATTATGATTGATCCCGACGTATTAACTGCATGGAACGGGGAGCAATATGATATTCCGTATATTATTAGGCGCGGTAAGAAGATTGGGGCCACACTGAAGGGATTAGGTCGCTGGAATAATTGCCGCTCTGAAATGGAGAGAGGGATATTCAGCAACAAAGTTACCGGACGATCTGTTCTCGATATGCTTCCGGCATTCAAAAAACTCATGGTGATGAAGAGCGAGCGTGAAGGATATGACTTGAAATCCGTCGCCCGCGATTATGGCTACGCCTATAATGATTATGGTGCAAAGATCGATGATCTGTTTGTTAACGAAAGGTGGGATACCTTCTTAGATTACGGTAGGCACGATGTCATTGCCCTCAAAACCATCGATAATCACAAAGACGTAGGGCTGTTCAACTTCTATGAAACCCTCCGTAAAATCGCAGGGTGTAAGTTAGATGACACGCTTTATAACTCGAAGGTTATTGAGGCTATGCTTATCCATGGTGGTATCAAGCCAATGCCTACTAACAAGCATTTGCCACCAAGTAAGGATAAGTTTGAGGGCGCTTTGGTTCTATTACCACCACCCGGTCTTCACAATGATGTTGCTACTGTGGATCTTGCAGCGCTATATCCTACTATAATGCGGGCGTTCCCACGCGAGACTTCTCCAGATAAGGACATGAAGGTCATCGAACTCTTAAACATTGTAGTGGAAGAGCGTGAGAAGAAGCGTAGGCAGCGTTTGGCTGGAGACAGCAGTGAATCTGTTGCACAGGAAGAGTATTGTTACAAAGTATTAGCTAACTCCTTCTATGGTGTTATTGGTGCTCAGACCTTCCGTATGTTCAAGCGTGAATGTGCAGAGTTCGTTACGAAAACGGGCCGTGATCTGAATACAGACATTCATAAGAAAATCAAGTCATGGCATAAGGAAGTGCTATACGGGGACACCGATTCGACGTTCTTTAAGCCAGTTACCACGGTAGACGAGGCCAAACAACTTGAGGTTGATCTTAACCTGTTCTTAATCGAGTGGGGCAATGAGCATGGTGCTAAAGTAAAATTTAGCCTTAAAGTGGAGAAGATGTATAGGCGTATCCTCTTTAAGAAGGATTCATCGGGTAAAAAAGCCGCAAAGAAGCGTTATGCTGGTCACCTAATCTGGGAAGAAGGGGACGATTATACCAATGACCGGGTCTTGAATTACAAGGGACTTGAGTTAAAGAGATCTGACCAGGCACAACTCACACGGGATTGTCTTAAGCATTACCTAGAGATTTTGTTAATTGACGGAGATACAGAAGGTGCTGCAAATTATGTAAGGAAAGTATACAAGGACGTTAAGTCTGGTAAATATGATGTAATGGATGTATCTATTCCAAAGAACGCTCGTAATGTGTTGTTTAGTGGAAAGGATACACCGTGGACTCGCGGTATACACAATACAAAGAAACTGTTTAACTATAATATAAAGGACGGCGCAAAGCCGAGACTATTGTATTTACAGCGTGATCCATACGAGATATGTATAGACGATGAATTAGACATCGGGGATTACAAAAAGATGATTGATTGGGATGAAACTGCTGAAAAGATCATTACCATGAAATTGAAATCATATGTTGAATCTACCGGTATATCATGGAATAAGATAGTCCATGGACAACAAGATATTACCAAATGGTTTTAATTTAGAGGAGTTATCTTCATACTCCTCTCTTCCCTATGAAGAGCAAACATTCGATATTAAAGTAATAGGGATGAATAGACGAATTCCAGAATTCAATTTTGTCAATAAAAGTATGGAAATAGTTCATCATGAATATGACAGTTATTTCACTGCGCGACTCCGCGCTTTCGTACTAAGTGATACCAAGACAAAACCGATTATAATCCGTTATCCTGACGGATGGTTCGAAGCGCTCAAGGAAAGATTTCTATTCGGTGGACTTAAATTGAAATTCCCAGTTAAGTATAAAGAGATCGTAATAGACCCTGAATTCGTCTATCCGGAATATCCGATAGCAAGTCTGGGGAAACGGATAACCTTCTTGCATCAGAGGGATAGCCGATAGTATTATATACTTGGACGACAACTATTGTAATGCAGGTTGCGCAGTGAAGGGTTACTTCGATTTATTGGTAATCTAAACTATACCCGACACAATCAATCTCCTGCAGAACAAATTAACGATAATCCTCTTCAAAAGAATGAGGATTTACAGGCTGCGTAGGGAAGAGATACTTCGTCTAATGGTAAGACACATCAATTCAAATGATACTATGGGGTTCGATTCCCCAGTAAACCTCGACCCGCTCAATCTCCTGTAAATCTGACTTTCTGAGAAAGGTAATCACATGGGAACATGGCCTAACGGTAGGGCGCGTATAAGACACCTGATTCGCTCGATCTCCTGAATAGGCTGCGTTAGAAAAGGGATACTTCGATTTGCAGAATCCGAGATGAAGGTTCGACTCCTTCTGTTCCCACTGTTCTGTTTTGGAGTAATGCGCACCATGGAGGAAACACTATGGGAGCATTTAACTCAAAGCGTCTTGCACCAGATGCAAGAACTATGAATGAATGGCAGGCTGCCCCGTCAGCAACTACAAACAAGCACGGGGCACTTGCATTTACGATGAGCGCAAAGATGGACCTTTACACAAGGGTTGCGTCATGTCTCATTGGTCAGGATAAGTTCTACGTAACGGGAGCACAGGCTAACCGGGAACTTGCGCAGGTCCTAAAGAATGCAATTGCAGAGGACCCTAAGTTCGTACTCGACCTTGCTGTATACGCACGTAACAGGTTAAACCTACGTTCAGTTCCACTTGCATTACTTGCAGAGGTTGCAAACCAGGCACCAGGGCAGGTAAAGGGTGGATCACGTAAGTATGTGAGCAAGGTTGTAAGACGGGCGGATGAGATCCTTGAGGTCATTGCATATCAGCTTGAGAGAAACAAAATCGAGGGCGGACGTAAGAAGCAGAAATTACCAAATATGCTTCAGAAGGGTCTCGCTGGTGTATTCAACAAGTTTGATGAGTATCAGTTCCAGAAGCACAGTAAGCAGAGTCAGGAAGTGACATTCAGAGACGCAATGTTCATGGTTCACCCAAAGGCTCCAAATGAGAAGGTTCTGGATCTGCATAAGAGAATCATCAGTGGTGACCTTGCGGTGGCAGGGACCTGGGAAAACATCACTACCGTAGAAGGATCTACAAAGGAATCATGGGAGAAGGCTATTCCAGCAATGGGGTACATGGCGCTCATGCGTAACCTTAGAAACTTCATGGAAAAGAATGTTAGCCGTGAGAACCTGGACATCGTATACAGTAAGATCCGCGACCCTGAACTTGTTCATAAGGCAAAGCAGTTCCCATACCGCTACTGGACTGCATGGAACATGATGAACAATATGGGTACCATGGAGTCAAAGAGGGCTGCAAAGGCTCTTGAAGACGCAATGGAGATATCTGTTGAGAACGTCCCAAAAATCACAGGTAAGACCCTGGTTATTGTGGATGTATCTGGATCAATGCGAGGAAAACGTCTATCTAAGAACAGCGAAGTCACCTGTGCTGATGTATCTACACTCTTTGGTGCAATCGCACACAAGGTATGTGAAGATGCAACCGTAATGGTGTTCGCAGACATGTTCAAGATTGTTGACGTAGACTCGCGCGGATCAATCCTGCACAACATGAGAGCCATTCGGGATGTACATGTAGGAGGATCAACTTACGCTGCACGCCCAATCAACTACATGAGACAGCAGAATGAGCACTTCGACAGAATGATCCTGTTCAGTGACCAGCAGTGCTATGGGTACAGATGTGGATGGGGTCACTCAGAGGAGGAAGATATCGCACCGGCATTCCTCAGATATCGCAAGGACATAAATCCACAGTGCCGTATGTATACCATTGACCTCGCCGGATATGGAGAGGCAAAGTTCCCGGAGAGTGCAAAGGGAGTTTTCATGCTCGCTGGTTGGAGCGATTCAATCTTCTCGTTCATGAAGGCAATCGAGACCGATGAGGCTGAAGTCGTAAAGATGATCAGTGAATTCGGCCAGAACTTCCAATAACTCTTTTATTTTTCTATAATTATATTTTTATACTTGCATATTCATATAATATAATATGTCAACTATATTAAGAAATGGATTTTTATTTCTCGTCCTAATGTGCGTATGTGGATTAATTAGCGCCTATGCTAGTATTATTGCAATAAATCAATTAATATACGGTCACATTTCGTTTTTCACCACGCCGCTAGACCTTGGAGCCTGGGATATTTTAGCAATGTGGTGGGTATGGTTTTCACTAGCGACGTTATTCCTTTGCGCTAGAAATAATAACTAAAATCGACGTGCGCCACCCTATAATATAATAGAACCAGAAGGTCCTATTATGGGTGTGCACATTAGATCTTACTTTTGTAGATAAATATTTTTTGATAATACTATCTTTATATATTGGTTATTTATAAGTACTAGAAGAGATGATATAAATGGTATTATCTAGCAGGTTTAGCCGCATTTTCAGCGGTTATATGCAGGCCGAAGTTGATGCTGCGGAAGCAGATAAGAATGATTCCACATTCGTGCAGGAAAGAATGGCTGTTACATCAGTAAAGAAACAGTGTCCTTTCCTCAAGGGGAATTCTTAAACAAATGTAAGGAATGTATAACATGCACACTAGAGACAAATGGTTTGTTGTTCTAGGATTAGTGTTTCTATCCATTTCTCTTATTCTATCTTTTTGTCCAGTAAGTGCTGAGAAGTATTCTTCAACGACTTATTTTGTAGGGCAATCTATCATTAATGCGCAAAAACATGATCAGATAGTAGGAGATAATATCGAAACAATTAATCCTCAGAATAAGTCAAATTATAACTATCATGGTGCTACATCTACAACGATTGTAAATGGAGCTGGTAATGCTGCTGGTATTGATCAAACAATGAAGGTAGAAGCAGCATATACAAATAAGTATAGTATGACGAAGCATGTTGAAGTTGATGGTAATGGATATGTGTCAACTGATACTGTAGGTATGGCAGATTATAAGCCTGCAATTAGTCCATTAGAATGTACTGCAAGTAATCCAACAGTTGCTTCTGGTATTGCAAAGGATGGTCAGGTTGCTTCAACTCAGATGCTTGAACAAGAATATACTACAATGGGTGCGACTGGTGTCACTGATTTAGCACATTCAGTTCAGAATGCAAATGTATCTGTATCTCAGAGATCCCAGAATGTGGTAGGTAGTGTATATGGAAGAATTGGCGCTGATGCACATGCAGGTCTTGATGTAAATACTTCAACTGAAGATTACAGACTTAATGTAAATGAGCACTTCCTTGTTACAGGTAATGAAACTGTACCAGTTAATGGTGAGAGTAATATGAAGTGGGAAGACTTTAGTAGTCCATATCGGATGACTAGTGGTGCTGCTACTTCAAAATCAACTGCTTCTAATGTAACTGCCGCTAATGAAGAATTAGCGAATGCTACTGCGAATACAACTGCCGGTTTAGATAATAAGGCGGTAGTAATGGAATTCAAAGAAACAGCTGCAAATCAAACGTCTTAATTTTTAAGGCGTATAAACTATTTTTTTAAAAAAGAAAAGATTTACTGTCCATATCTTGCAACCCAAGCTTCGTTCTTTGCAAGTTTATAGATAGTGGCTTTGTTACCAGAGTAGATCTGTCCTGATGGGGTTACGATCTGATACACCTGGTCATCGTCGAGCTCTGCTACTGCAGGTTCTGGGTTAAGTCTAATCTGGAGGCCATTGATGGTTTCAATAACTTCTCCTCTGTTTTCTGATACGACCATAATATTCACCTTATTCTTGTTTGATAGTTGCTGGAATTCCCGCGTCTGCGTCTACAAGTTTTGCGACTGCAACGAAGTCTTTTCCAATTTCGATATATTCTTCGTCAGTTATTGTACCGTCGCGGATCTTATCGTAGTAATCACCAAGTAGTGAGAGCACTGCTCTGAGGAGTGTAAGGTACTTCTTACCAGTGGTAGAAGCAACATATGTTCCTGCTACTCCAAGAAACGCGATAACGGTCATAATAAATTGATATGCGGTTGCTGGATCAATCATGATTAATCACCGAGGTCATAGGTATGATTAAATTTGCCAACTTATATAGAAAATATTATTAGTATAATAAGTTCTAAATATAATTATATGAGTGATAGGCCATTAGTCTCTGTTGTAATTTCTAACTGGAATAGACTTAGTGACGTTCGTAAGTGTATTGAATCTATTATGATACAGGACTATGAGAATAAGGAAATAATTGTAATTGATAACTGTAGTAATGATGGATCAATAGAATATCTAAAGAGTCTTGGGGATAAAATATCATTATGTATTATGCCACATTCTGATTTTTCTGCAATGTGCACCCTTAATTGTGGATTTAGTATTGCTAATGGGAAATATACAATGGTGATGGATAATGACGCGGAGTTGGTAGATCCGGAGTCTATTACTAAATTAGTAAGAATAATAGAATGTAAGCCAAATGTAGGTGCTATTTCTTGCAATGTTTGTGGTGACGACGGATATCATCAGATGCCAATTAGACATTCTGATGGTTCTGAATATAGTGATAAAGAATTACATAGGGTATATGGAAAAACTACATTTAATTACTTTGAATTTCACGGGGCTGCTACATTATTTAATTCAAATGTATTGAGAAAGATGGGATACTATGATCCTGATTTTTTTATTTATTACAATGAGTTAGATCTTGCACTTAAGATGCTTGGTAATGGATATGAGGTATTGTATTCTATGGAGGTTCCGGCAATTCATCACCTAGCAATGACATCTCGTAGTGGAGGAATGAGGACATACTATGCAATTCGTAATTATGCCACTTGCTTTAATAGAAACTTCCATTTTCCACAGCGGACTATCATGGTTGCATGTAGTGGTTTTAGTATATTGTTTAATGGAATCATTGATAATTTTAGGGCACGCATACTTCATAGAGAAGGTGTAGTTAATTCTGGAGGAGTGGATTATACCGTAATGGGTAGATGTATATATATTTATTTACTATCTATAATTAAGTCTATTTCTCCATCAGATAGAAATAAATTTAATGATGTATCGTTAATTAGGCCGGAATTTTATAAGGCTGAAATGCAGTTATTTAGATGGACTATGCGGAGAGTATTTGAAATTGTATTTTTGAATGCCATTTATTGGTTAGGGGGTAATCCAAATGAAGATAAATAATGATAGTGTAGGATGGTTATCATCTATAGAAGGATGTATACTATCGGAGTTAGCGTGTAGGGCACGTTCAGATCATGCTATAGTTACTATTGGATGTTATAAAGGGCGTAGTATTTCATATATGCTTGATGGCGTTCCAGATGCAACGATGTATGGAATTGATATTCAAAAGCAACCAGAGATGGAACAATATGTAGATTGTATTAATTATATTATTGCTGATTCTGGAAGAATGAATACGTCTGTAGTAAAAGAACCAATTGATCTTTTATTTATTGACGGTGATCATACTGCTGAAGGATTGAAGCGTGATATCGAAAATTGGTTCCCACGTGTAGCGCCAAAGGGAGTTATAGTAGTACACGACTTTAATAAGATATGTGGCTACCACCATCAGCACGAAGTTCAGGAATCGACTACATTGAACTTGTTTTGTCCAGATCCTTTTAAGTTTGTTCCTGATAAGTTTTTGCTAGGTTCTTTTATTCACACAGTCGATACCATGTGTATCGTGCAACTAAAATATTAGATAATGTATTAATAATAATACATCTTAATAATTTTATAATGAATTGTACAACTTGTTATGATTGCGTTCATTGTGCACCCGTATATGATAAGAAGATGGGTAAAAAGTCTCTTCCAATAGAGATTGGACAATATTGTGAATTGCACAATAAGTACGTATCAGATTCATCCAGTTCATGCGATCAGTTTTCATCATTGGAGATTTAAAATGAATAATTTTGCAGATGATGAAAACGTAAGAACCAAAACCAAGAATATCAAATGCTGTATGTGCGGGACGTGGATTGAGCGTATACACTACGGTGGGTATATAGATGGTGAATATATTAACTTTATAGAAAAAGCATCTGGTTCTTGTAAAATAACATTATGCAGTGAGTGCATGTCTAAGTTACTGTATCATTTGGAGACTGATTAATTATGTTTACAAGGCGTTGTGTATCAATTGCAGATGCTTATATTAAAGGTGTAGATTATGTTCTTCGTAATGGTTCATTACGTCTTATACATGGTACAACTGTGTTACAGGCAGACCCATGTACCCTTGATATCAGAGTCGATAATGATGATGATTATTGTAATCGGGCACCGCTGAAAGAATTTGCATCTGAGGTCTATGCGAATGAATTTCTTAATCCATCGAAAGGAGACCATCCTTATACTTATGGTGAAAGGTTGGTTGCTTATCCATGTGAAGAAGGGCCGGTAAGTCAAGTAGAGGCTATTGCCCGTAAGATATTTAATGATCCATATACAAGACAGGCTACTGGTGTTATTTGGCATCCTGGGATTGATAATGAACTGGATGATCCACCATGCTTCCAGTTCCTTCAAGCCTATGTAAATTCGAAGGGTGAACTCAGCTTTGTATTCTTATTTAGGAGTAATGACTGGTATCAGGCATTGATGAATAATTTACAAGGATTGAAAGTACTGGCTAATGCAATTGCAGGCATGGTTGGTATGAAGACCATTAATATTTCGCTCATTGCGGTGTGCCCACACATCTACTGGTATAACTTGGATGAAGTATGTAGGAAGTGGGATTATAGTAAAGAAAACTTGCCCGAAATGCGGGTGTAAAATACCTTGGAATGGGTTAGAAGGATTGTGGATGGGGTGTTTCAACTGTGGATATGGGAGGAAAACATACGAGCGAAAACGAAAACAAAGTCGAGGATCTGACGAAGCGGATAATGCTTCTTGAATCCCACATAGTTGAATGTGATGCAGTTATTGCTAAGTTAATCGAACACAGGAAAGAGATTGTTACTATAATGGAAGCATCTCTTTCTGATATCGATCACTATACAAAAATAATACAAAAGCAACGATCACGCTTCTCTGGAGATGTTTATGCACTTGAACGAGCAGTAAGTGTTATAAATGATGAGAAAAGAAAGAAAGAGTGGCGTGAGAATATTCAATTGCGCGATGGGTTCTGTTGCAGGCGATGCGGTAGTAAAGAAGATATAACCCTCCATCATATAATACCAAAGTCTATATGCTCTCCTGAATTAATATGGGATGAGACAAATGGTATAGTACTTTGCCAGAAATGTCATAATGAATGGCATGCAAAGAACGGTACTGATGCCTCCTTTGTTAAATTCATAGCGTGGCTCAAGGGTGGACCGAATTCATGATGGATCTATTTACTATCAAACCTGACTTATTCAGACCTATTTTTGATACTATGGCAAGCCTCCGTGAAGGTGCGGAGTTTCAGATTTTTGATGAACATGTAGAAGTATGCTTTGTTGATAAGACAAATGCTGCATTTTGCTTGATGAAATTAAAAACTAAACCTGAATTTAAGACGGTCTTTAGGTTGGATCTCTTACCAATACTAACTGCAATCTCTTCTCCAAAAGAAGATATATTAGTTTCATTAGATGGGATCAAAGTAAACTATAGATGGTCTACTAAACCTAAGGTATCAAAATCGTTTGTAATGTTAGCAGAAGGGGTAGTAAAGACATGTGATAGTGCAATTCTTGATAAATCGGTAGATTATCTTACTACAACTATAACTATGGATCAAACCCACGCGCAGGAATTTTATAAGTTATTAAAAAATATTGCTACTACTTCTTCTAAGGATTCTGCAGTTTATCTTTACTTTGAAAAGACAAATGAACACACTATAATTAGAGATAGTAGTGAAGATCCATATGAACTTGAAATAGATGCATCGCTGGTATCCGGAGAGACTGCATATTCTAAGTTTTGTCATGAGTTCTTCCTTGGTGCTTTGTCACATCATAAGATATATGATACAATAAAATTAGAATTTGGTAGCAATTGCCCATGTAAATTGACAATGGAAAACCAAGATGTATCATTTATTATATTGGTAGCGCCTCGTATAGATAACGACGACTAATATATACTTTATAAGGGTGCCCACTATGAGTTGTTATAATTGTAAATATCATAAGATCATGAAAGGTTTCCTTGTACAGTGTGTGCTTAAGAATGAATCAATAGATAATCCATGGGATTATTGCGAAGAGTGTGACTTAATAGAAGGTGTAGTCCTTGGCAGATTATGATTTTCTAAAAGATGCTCAATTAAACGCGGCATATTTAAGTGCCGTTGTTTCATACAATGCAATTTTACATAGACCGGATCTTTCTACTGAAGAAAAATTAACTACTCTGTATACGGCATATGAATTCTTGAACGCATTGATGGATGAATTAGAAAAAACTATTGACGTGGTGAAATCAAATGAATCTAAGAATTAGTATTTTAATTGTTTTATGCTTACTTTCTGTATCGTGTATGGCTGATACCTCTACTTCATATCCAGTAGGTAAAACTCGGGCCTATGATGTTGGTGTATTTGATTATCTTACAGTTGATCAAATTACAGATTCTCCGTCATTAAAAGATGGAGAAGGGTATATCTTATCAATGCCTGTATGTATTGAATCTGATGGTGATTCATATCAATTTGCGTTATTATATGCTCCATCTATTAATACGCCTGTAACGGCATATACATTCCGTAAAGGAGATACCCGTGGGGTCACTGGATACTTTAAACCCGGTGATAAGGTTAAAATCGATAGAAGTACTTCGGACTGGAAGATGGAAAAAGTTTAATAATAGTAGTATTATAAATTACTATTACCCCACCCATAGTAGAGGTCCATTCCTCTTCTATATTCGATTTTTACTATAATCTTCACTATATATTTATAATTAAAAGTAGATACATAGTAGGCTACAGTTCCGGTGATGAAATGAACGAAATTGCCTTAGATGTATTGAAAGAACGCTATTTTCAGCTTGGTGAGAAGGATTGGAAGCATCTTTGCCTCAGAGTTGCAAATTACATGGATGATAACGATGGTACTCTCAAATACTATGATGCCATGGTTAACTTTGACTTTATTCCGAATTCACCATGTCTAATGAATGCGGGTACTGTCAACCCAATGTTATCAGCATGTTTTGCAGTAGGGCTTGAGGATAGTATGGAAGGGATCTTTGACGCTGTAAAGGCATGTGCATTGATCCACAAAGTAGGTGGCGGAACTGGTATGGATTTCTCAATCCTCCGACCAGAAGGTGCTGCTGTAAATTCTACCGGCGGGACCTCGTCTGGACCTATTAGTTTCATGAAGGTATTTAATCAGGCTACTGATGTGGTTAAGCAGGCCGGGAAACGTCGCGGTGCCAACCTTGGTGCTCTCGATGTCGATCACCAGGATATTAAACGGTTTATTGAATGCAAGAAAACCGAAGGAACGCTTTCTAATTTCAATATCTCTGTTAAGATTACGGATGCTTTTATGAAGCGGGTAATGACCGGGGATAAGGACGCGTGCGAAATCTTTGATATGATTGTAGAGGGTAACTGGCGTAATGGAGAACCAGGTATTCTGTTTGTAGATACCCGTGAAAAGGATAATACGACGCCTAAACTTGGTAAACTTGACAAGCAGAATCCATGTGCTGAAACAACATTGCTTTCATGGGAGTCATGTACTCTGGGGTCTATTAATCTATTAGGGTGTGTATATAACGGTAAATTTGATTGGGGTAAGTTCGAGCGCCTGGTAAAACTTGGAATTACATTCCTTGATAAAGTCATTGATAAAAACAAGTATCCATTACCACAAATTGAAGAAGCAACAAAAAAGACTCGCAGATTAGGACTTGGTGTAATGGGTCTTGCTGATCTGTTTATTGCTATGGGTATTCGTTATGGGTCAAAGGAATCTATAGAGTTTACTGATTCGCTGTTTGCATTTATGCGGTCAGTTGCAGATAGGCAGTCAGCGGCTCTGGCATCCAGATATGGTAAGTATCCAGCATGTGAGGATGATAGTCGTAGGAATGCATCAGTGCTATCTATTGCACCAACAGGCACAATCTCGCTATTTGCAGGTACCAGTTCAGGTATAGAGCCTAACTTTGGGTATGTATATAAGAGATATACCTGGGTAAGTGGCGAGAAAGTTCCATATCAGCAGCTACATCATCTATTCTTGGATGAACTGGATAATATAGCAGACGCTCATGCAAAGAAGGTTATTAAAGATCATATGAAGGACTTCGGGACTATACAGAATTGTCCGGCAGCTCCGCAGCGTATGAAGGATCTTTTTGTTACGGCGAAGGATGTAAATTATAAGGAGCATCTGGCAATTCAGGCTGTATGCCAGAAGTACGTTGACCAGGCTATATCGAAGACCATTAACTGTCCGGGGGATACTACACGGGAAGAGATTGCTGATATTATTAAGAAAGCCTGGGAAATGAAATGTAAGGGACTTACCATTTATAGGGATGGTTCTCGTGATGATGTAGTAATTGAGACTTCATCAAAGAAGACAGGTGTTACCGTTCAAGATCTTGAGAAATCTTTTGCAGATCTTGAGAATGCAATAGAAGAGATTAATCCGGTTAAGCGTAAGTGGAAGGGTACTTTTGGTGGTCGCATTCTACCAAAGACTCCTGAATATATGCCTGGTGGTGTATTCCCGCGTAGGTCTGGATGTGGTAAATTAATTATCTCAATAGGTGAGGCATTTGGTGGACCGCATACAATTACTGTCACGAATGAAGGTGGTGGATGTCACGCGATGACCAATGCAGTAGCAAAACTAATTGCGCTTTGTCTGAGATGGGGTGTACCACAATGGGATATTACAAAGGTATTACGTTCTGTAGAATGTAGGACTGCGATAAATAACCCGTTAAGTAAGGGTAAATCATGTGCTGATGTAATTGGTCGAGTCTTAATGGAGAATTATCCATCAGACGATGCTCCGTCCAAAAAGGTCGAGGTGGCTAAACTCGATTCCACTGAGTTTTTTACCTCATCAAAGGCTATACCATTGGAGAGTAATATTCCTGGAGGGTTCGTGACAGCACGTGCAAAGACTCCGTGCCCGAAGTGCGGAGAAGAATTAGTGTTTGAATCTGGTTGTAGAACGTGCCAATCATGCGGTTGGACAAAGTGTTCTTAAATACCATATTTTTTATATAGTGTAATTTTATATTTATATTATGAACACTATTGAGGAATTTAATGAGCGTGGGTCATGGGGATTATCTACACACATCGATCTCCATTACTGCAATCCTAAACTGATAAAGGATATGGAGTATATTAGAAACTTTATAGTTGATGTAGTTGAATTCCTCGATATGCTTCCACATGGTGAGCCGTTTATCGATAGGTTTGGAAATGAGCCACATCTTGAAGGCATCTCATTCTCACAGATGATTAAGACTTCATGCATTACCGGGCATTTTGCAGAAAATGAAGACACTGCATATATCGATGTTTTTTCATGTAAGGCATATAATCCTGATGAACTTGTAGAATACTGTATGGCATACTTCGATGCTGATTCCTTTAATATGAAGTATCTCTTCAGAGAATAATATCTTTTTATATCTATAACTATAATGTTATAGTAATGGAAATTAACAAGACATACTGCGGTGATTGTCTTACTATCCTAAGGGACTTTCCAGAGAATTCTGTAGATTGCTGTATTACTTCACCGCCTTATTTTCGGCAACGGCTCTATGGCGATAGCCGTGATGAGATAGGGCAAGAGATTGATATAGATAGTTATACAGATGCGTTAGTTCCTATTTTTAATCAGGTATTGAGAGTGCTTAAGCCAACAGGCTCTATGTATCTTAATATTGGTAATAAGTATGACAAACGCGGGTGGTTAATCCCCGCTGCATGGAGAGTTGCAGAATCACTATCTAAAAATGGATGGTTTTTAAAATCTGACATAATTTATGCTAAGCGTAATACTATGCCTGGATCTTATGCTAATCGCCCGGTTTCTGCACATGAGTATGTTTTTCTAATGACCAAGGTAAAGAGGGGTTATTATTATGACTGGGAAGCGATTGCTACGGAGCCAGCGGAGTCTACACGCAAAGATAAACGGCCTAAGGGTGTGCTTAGACAAAAGGTTAATAAAAAGTCGAAATATCATGAGGCTGATTGTGATGCTACGATATCTCAGCAATTTAGAAAGCAAGATGGGGTGGGTCGTAGTGATTATACTGGCTTTAATGATAGGTATACACCTGTTGACAAGGTGAGGCGACGTGATGTTTGGTTGCTCACTGTTCCGGGGAACAAGGAGAAACATTATGCAATGTTTAATCAGAACCTCGTGAGGCTATGTCTATTGGCAGGTTGTCCAGAAGATGGGTTAGTGCTTGATCCATTTGCAGGTCTCAATACCGTTGGTCTGTGTGCGTCTCAGATGAAACGAAATTATATTGGTATAGAACTGTATGAATCGAACGTAAAGATGGCTAAAGAAAGAATAGGTGAACTATGATCAAACACTTTTGTGATATATGTAAGCAGGAACTGACCTATATGAAAACGATTAAGATTGTGCATCAGAAGACTGTGCTATATAATCCCTATCATGAAGATAATACAATAGAGGTGTGCTCTCCTGGATGTGGAAAGATTGCGTTAGATCAAATTGCGTCGTTTGAAAGAAATGGGTTTTAATTATGCTTGTATGTTTAGTTGGTAAATCTGGGTCAGGTAAGTCTACAATGGCAAAGGTCCTTGAGAGTAAGGGATATCCTGAGATTAAGTCTCATACAACAAGGGCTATGAGAGAAGGGGAGACTGGGGCTGAATATGTATTTTCAGATAAAAATACATTTAGTGAGTCTCTTAAGAATGGAGAAGTATTTGAATGGACTGAATTTGGTGGTAATTATTATTGGACTTTACATTCAGACTATGAAGGAATAATAAATGCATGTATTGTTGTAGATCCTATAGGGGCTAATAAACTTAAATGGGAATTTGCAGATGCCTTTGTTATATGCCTTGATGCGAATATAGATTCGCGTATAAAAAGAGTTAATGATTTATCGCGGTTAAGAAGGGATAATAAAGCATTCCAGTCATTTGTATGTGATTATGTGGTTAATGCAGATGGGTCAGTTGAAGACTGTACAGTATTATTGCTTGGTGCTATTCGCTATGCAGAAAGGAGACTAAATAAATGGATAGAAGACAGCGCAGAGTAATTGTAGCAGTTGATTTTGATAATACTATAACATCTAAGGATACGTTCCCGGAGATATCTGCATTACGACAAGGGGCAAAGCGTGTTATCAATACTTTAGTAACTGAATATGGGTGCTGTATACTAATTCTTACTTGTAGAGAAGGCGAATCGGCAGAAGCGGCTAAACAGTTCCTTCACGAAAACGGCATTATATTTATGCACTTTAATGAGAACTGTCAGGAGCGTGTTAAGTATTGGAACTGGGATACCCGTAAACTTGGTGCTGATATTTATATAGACGATAAAGGATTTGCATCATATAACTTTATAGACTGGGATAGAATGGAATATAGATTATATGAGTTAGTAAAATACATAAAGAGTGATATGAAGGAGATATAAATAAAAGATATAATATACGATGTTTTATATGGTGTAAAATTATACTTTGTATCATGTCCTCTTGGATGTGATGCATAATGTATAATGCAGATCCCGAACTGAAACATGACATTAAGCAATTATATGGCGAGATTCAAGATCTTGCTGAGAAGCATGACACACTTTTTGAGTATATTGTCAGGGACTTGTATGATTATCATTTTAGAGAGGGGTAGGTGGTCCCTTGTTGTATAATAAGATAGAACGTAAAGATGATCTATATCGCATTGTTCGTATGTTTGGTAACAAAGCGCAGTTACTAAAGTTTAGTGAGGAGACAGGGGAACTGATAAAGGCATGTGTTAAATTCGAGGATGGTGTTTCTAAGTCCAAAGATAATATAATGGAAGAAATTGCCGATGTTCAGGTGATGCTTGATCAAATTAGTATAATGTATGGCGTAGATCAGAGGGATGTTAAACGTGTATACGATGCTAAAATTGATAGAGTAATGCACCGCTATTTTTAATTATTTTATTAAATAATTACTTTTATATATTTTTATTTATATAGTTATACTATATGAAGATAACTGGGTTATGGGATACTGATGTAGCCTGGGAACTGCATATATCATCTAAAAATAAATTTCGTGATATGATTGCGGCAGATCCCGAAGCACATGGCTCTTCTCTTAAATTACTGCGTGAGATGATGTTTGATGAGCGACTTGCGTTTGAGAAGACGGATAAGTTAGTGCTTAATGAGGCATTTTTGTATAATCTGGTTAAGGATTATAAAGCGTGTTATAAGGAGTATAAGCCTGGAATAATTGAAAAGCAGTTAATAGATAAGATGCTTAATTTTGTTCTCGCACTATATAGAAATGACTCGGCATATCATGAGCGTATTGGTGGCGTTGTATCATTTATTGCAAAGAACCATGATAGGTTCAGTAATAGAGATAAAAATCATTATGAAGACCTTATAAGAATACGCGACTGGTGGAATGCAAATGATTGTAGAGATCGTACACGCCCTTGGATTATGTGGGTATTTAACTTCTTGATTGGTAAATATAAACGTGATAAGTTTTATCGTCAGTCTATAAATCATGCGCTATATTTTATTCACTTAAATCATAAAGCCTGGAAGTTTAATGAGTGCTTCCATCCTGATTATTGGTTTGGTAAGAAGAAGGGCAAGCAGGTTATGGAACTATATGGAGGTAATTTCTAATGTCGGATAATCACGCACCTCTACCAGAAGAGGAAATGGAAAGGCAGCATGTAGATGACTGCCCTAATGATACTGCTAGTATACCTAGTGAGGAGAATGAATTAAAAGGTATGTCAGAGACTGTAGCGAATGCTCCTACATATCAAGACCCGCGTCTATTACCGGAACGCGATAATAATGATGTATTGGTAGATTTTCTTAATAACCTTGAGTTTAGTTCGAATATCTTCTCAGAATTGGATATGGCAAATTGGGATGCAAAGAAGTTCCAGTATTATTATCAGACACCTGATTTATTCGTGGTTAGGAACGCAATTGGTATTCTGAATTTGTATGATGAACCAACAAAGGAACGTGATGCATTCATGAACTTACTTAAGTGGATGCTTGTACGTATGTCATGTGATCCGTATTGGATGACCCGTCTTGGTTGGTTAATGCGCTTCTTTTCATCGCACATGAACCCGTCCTCGTATTGGCCTCTAAAGTATCATGAAGCCTTTACTCCTAAGTATTGGAAGCAAGATATAATTATGAACAAATCTAAAGAAGAACTTAACAAAGAGATACGTGATCCAGATAGCGTATTCAATTGGTGAGTTATGGACGAAATCCGCTTCTTTTTAAACAGTTGTAAAGCCTCCGCGACAGAATCAACATGTCTTCGGAGAAGATTCGGTGCTATAATAGTTAATCCTGAAACACGGGCTGTAATACATCAGGGATACAATGGTGCTCCTATGGGGTGCGAAGATTGCCTTGAAAAGGATTGGTGTTTGAGACAGGAATTGAATATCCCAGCAGGACAGCGCTATGAATTATGCTGCTCAGTGCATGCGGAACAGAATGCATTAATTAAGGCCGGGTTCAATGGTGCTAATGGGATGCACATGTATATTTATGGTGAACAGGCTGATACTGGAATAGTTGTTACTGCACCACTTCCATGTTTTTTATGTACTAAGATGATACTTAATTCAGGTATAGAAAAAGTGTTTACATGGACTGGTAATATATTTATTGAAGTTATGATGCGACAATTGTACGATAAATATTTGGCAGACTCGTTTAATATTCAATAACTATTTATATAATATAAAGTAAATATTCTTGCATGACAGACTCAATTATGCTGGCTCATGCATTTGAACGTATAGGTGCTATGGAGCAGAGGCTTAATAGCATCGAAGTTTTTTTAACAACCGGTCAGCCGGTGCAGCAACCTGTCGAATCTGAATATACAGAAGAGTTAGTTGAGGATAATACCGGGGGTCCAGTTGCTCCTCATCGTTTTGCTTATCCTATTAAGGCAGTTCCTGATACAGACAATGTTCCGGATATTACTGAGCTTCGTAAGATTAGATATGCACAGTATAAAGTAACCATCATGCAACCTTTCGCAGATCCGCCGCAGAAGGTAGTTGTAGATATGACACGTGATGAGTTGGATGATTATATTAAGAACAATCCTGGAGAATCTTTCGGTGAGTGGATTATTGGAATTGAAATGGAGGCAGTATAATGGAACATGAAATAGCACCAATTTATATTCTTGTTTTAAGTAAGGTAGTTAAGGATAGCATTGATCGTAAGTCGTATTCATTTGTAATTAATGAGTTTCTTACTGATACTGAAGAGCATAATAAATATACGCTACCAGAAGAGCATGAAATGGTTGATGGTATTAGATATACACCAGAAACACTTCCAGAAGATAGCATTATTAATTATATATTAAAGTGGTCAAAGGAAAATAATCAGTGGATGGACTGGATGAATTCTTGGACACACGTTACACTTTACATGCTATACCAAGGAAATTCTGGTGGGATACAACTTGCCTGAACCATCCAATCAACGTAGATTTTGTATTACTATCGATACAAGAGAACCTAAATGGATTAAAGAGTGGTTACCAGCGGAGTTTCCACAATATAAATTTATTATTGAAAAATTAGACGAGGGTGATTATCAATGCGGGAATGTTCTAATTGAACGCAAGACCTGGAAAGACCTGTATGATTCTGCATATAATAACAAGGGCGAAAGGTTAGATACGCAGCGTATGAGATTGATTACTCATCAGGTGGATAAAGTGGTGGGTTTTCTTATAACAGAGGATCTGGATGAATATCTTGTTAAAGTGAAGATGGCTAAGAAATTTATCAATACCGAGGGTATTAGAGATTTCTTGGAAACTGAGGTCTCTTCACTATTAGCAAGGGATAATTTTAGAGTTATATGTGGTGCACATGAGAAGGGAGCACTGCGTACTATGGTGCATCTTATGTATAAGATAGAAATGATGGACGATCTTAATATTCCATGTATGCGTAACCCTGATGCACATATGGCTAAACTATTAGATGTTCCACTTAAACTATGGCTATCTATTAAGGAAATACATGGCACCTCTATGTTACACCTTTGTTCATTAAAAGAATCTGATTTTATGAAGGTTAAGGGCTGCGGAAAAAAGAGAGCAGCGCAAATCGTTAACGCCCTCAAGTTCGGATTTTAATTATCCTCTTTCTTTTATTTGATTATACTTATATACTCGTGACAACATACTATAGAGTCACAAATACGGGTATATTACATATTATCCATCTTTACAGTGAGATTTATGTTTAGTTTAAGTAATCAGCCGGGGGTGTCACCATCGATCTATATAATGAGATCATGCGGGAATTGAAAAGAAGAAAGATAGAGGATATTGATACCTATGCACCGTATTACATTATTTCGTATGCGTGTCACTGTTTCAACTTAATAAATCTCAAAGAAAAAATATACTATGAGGGTGGCGGAATCCCTAATATGCGTCTGCATCTTGTAAATATCGGAGCTCCCGGCACTGGTAAATCTTACATGATGAAACAGATGGGGCATGCAGATTATGGTATATTTGCAGGGACTTCAAAGAAGTTTCAGTTTGAAGGTAATATGTCTGAGTCTGGGTTATCTGGATCTTTCTTCAGAACGGCTACTGGAGAAACACAGACGATTGAAGGAGCAGCATATGAAAATAAGTATGGGTTTATTCTCTTTGATGAATTTAGTGCCCTTCATGATGCAATGAGACAATCCTATAACTCTAACTTAGAGACTCAGTTACTGCAGGCACTAGATTCAGGTATGATCAATAAGAGATTATCCGGAGGGCGGATTTCATATGATACTAATTTCACTCTTTGGGGCGGGGTTCAGCCAGTTCGAACTAATCTTTCTAGGGGTCTGGGGCGCCGTCTTTGCGTATTATTGCATAAAACTAATCTATCAGATACTGAAAAAATGATAGATGCTCAGTTCGAATCTATGAATGTTACATTCAATGCACATGAACTTGAGAATATGCGTAGAAGTATTGATTATTGGGCTAATTCATTTTCAATGATTCGGCGCATTGACTTTGATGTGTCTATTAAGAAGTTCTATAAGAGACTCGGGACGCACCATAATAACATCCCCATTTACAATAAAATTCTATTAGGATATGTGTTGGCTAAATATGGTGCAGAGAAGTACTTAACTATTTCAGATGATGAAGTAGAGGCAATTAAACTCATTGAACAAGAAGAAGAATGGCGTGATGATGTCATGAGTGGGTCAGATCTCATGCAAATTCTTGATTTGATTATGCAATTTGGACAGGGACTGGGTGATGGGACTTTCATTATTCCAAAGGCTAAACTCATGAAGGTGGGGTCTAAAATCCATTTAACCCTTGAAGTGATGGATGAAATGATTAAGAAGTTACATAAGATGGGTATGTTCGAAATAAAGGCGAATGTTATACAGTATAAGCATACAGAAGGAGATATAGAAAAATGCCAAAGTCTGTCAGCTTCAAAATAACTGATCGTGCATATGATCGTATGCAGGATATGGATATTAGCCCACAGCGGTTGGCTAATTATCTTATTGATTCGTGGTTAAATGAACATGAAGATGATTATGGTCGCATGTTTAAGATCTTGCATATTGAAGAGAAGATCGCTGAACTTGACCAGGAGATTGTTCACTTAGAAAGTAAAAAACACTTACGTGACTTGCTTGTTGGTGAATTAGAAGTAGAGAAGGAAGCATATAATGATTCTAAGCGCTATGTAGAGTTACACCATCTAACAAAGTACCTTAATCGTAGGATAATTAAGTATAAGTATAATAGAAAAGAAATAGAAAAAAGACACCAAGATATCATTTCAAGGATATTAGAGATTGATCCTAAATTTGATCTTGGCGGTCAGATTGCAATGGTAAAGAAACTAAGGGATGAATTCTACGTATGAACTTCATTAAGCGTAAATTATATGTATTTCTTGGTTTATATAAACCAGAGATGTTAGATGAGTCAATGGATCACCATGTCGATATTAATGGATTTGAACCAAATTTCCAGACTACCTTGGACCAATTTGGTATTAACCCTGATCCAACATTTTCCTGGGAAGTAGAATCGCAGGATGAATGATTTAATAGAAACATTTATATACTTGGACGAACAACTCTATTATGCAAGTGTCATCGTGGTTCAACGGCAAGAATGGTAGCCTGTCACGTTACCGGTTCGGGTTCGACTCCCGGCGATGACGTTTGGTGACTTATTCAAGTGGTATGAAACGAGTCTTGAAAACTCGCGGGAGAAATCCTCAGAGGTTCAAATCCTCTAGTCATCGTCCGACGGCGCGGTATTCTAGTTAGGTATGAAGCCAGAATGCTAATCTGGTGCTCTGAAAAGGGTCGGGAGTTCGATTCTCCTTCGCGTCGTCGATGGTAGCCCGAAAAGATTCGGCCCTCGAATATGCAGAGGTTAAATGCATATGTGCCGTGGTGTTCGAGTGGTAAGGAGCACGCTTGGAAAGCGTGTACCTCCTGGGAGGTCACAGGTTCAAATCCTGTCTACGGCGTTTGTCAGACCGTGCTGGCAAAATCTAAGGAGTTGAAAATCCTCAGAAAACTCACCTGAAGGATTACAGGGATGTTCCGGTGGAACATAAAAACCAAAAATGCCGAGTGTCACGGGCACTCAATTAAATGGTATAATATGAAAAATGGAAAATATATATTGGTTAATGCGCCTAATAGTTATCCCGGTAAGAAATATCGTGGAAGATATTGTTATGAGCATCATCTTATATATTGGGAACATTATGGTATTGTACCTATGATAGGAGAAGTTGTACACCATATCAATGAAGATACAACAGATAATAGAATTGAAAACTTGATTCTTATTAATAAGAAAGACCATGATGCTTCGCATTCTAACTTGGTAATTCCGGTAATAGATGATAGTAAGCATGTAACAGTAATATGTGCTTTCTGTGGTAATGAGATTGATAAGTATCTATATCAGATAAAGAATGCAGAAGTTAATGGGCAAGTTAGATTCTATTGTAATAGAAGTCATATGGTGAAACATTATCATCAAATAGGATTGATGAAATGTGGAAGAAAACGAAAGGGAATGTGATGGAATTAGTATACATGCTGCCCTGTTAAGGCAGATTTTGGAGGTGCAAGTCCTCCTGTTCCCGCTGTGTCGAAGTGATCTGACTAGGACGTCATCCTTATCACTCCGACACAATAGATTCCGGTTGTAGCATAACGGCCTTGCGGGGGACTGTAGATCCTCTTGATGTCGGTTCAAATCCGGCCAATCGGACTTTGCATCGGTGATTCAACGGTAGAATGGTTGCCTTCCAAGCAACATACGAGGGTTCAACTCCCTCTCGGTGCATTCCATGCAGAACAAGCACGTTAATGGAATTTCGTATTGATTTACCTTTAGACATGGTACCGTTCATAATCGAGGCCGCTGTTAACGTGCTGTTGATAACATGGATTGAAAAGGCATAAAGGTCTGTATAATCCTTTTCGTTATGTAGTGAGGTAGACCAGCGGCCTAAGTCGCTAGACCCATGATCTAGTATTCCACGGTTCAAATCCGTGCCTCACTATACTCCTATAGTGTAGTGGTCAATCATACAGGGCCTTGACCCCTGTGACCTCGGTTCGAATCCGGGTAGGAGTGTAGCTCTATAGTCTAGTGGTCAATGATATGGGACTCTGAATCCCATGGCGGAGGTTCGAATCCTCCTAGAGCTGTCCATCTGAAAAGGAACCCAATGCATACTCAGATGATATCTATTCGATATGTATATTGGCAGTACGTCGTAATCGTTGTGATTAACAGGTGGACACAAATGCTGGAGTGGGTTAGTGGTCCATGCTTGGACGTTTGGAACGTTCAGACGGCGGTTCGAATCCGCCTTCCGGCACTCTAGGAGTATTATGGTTATGGCTAGACCTATTAGTTTAGGATTGCATTTAACAGGGCAAGATGCAATCGACTTTGATGAGTATAATAAAAATCCTACCACAACCGAAGAGGGTAGGCTTTTATTTGAAGAAGCACAAAGAAGAGTGGTTAAACGTATGGAAAACAAAGATCGATTGTATAACATGACCATGGCAGAACTTCGTGAACTGATCATGGATTTGCCAGACGACTTAACTGTAAAAGATTATTTTATGGTTGGTCGTTTCTAATCTATTTATTTTGGGGTTGTGGTGTAACGGCTGCATAAGAGTCTCCAAAACTCTTGGTTGAGGGTTCAAATCCCTTCAATCCCATTTATTCTTTATATACATTTTTGATTATACTTACTTTTGAATAATCAATAGTAGATTTGTAATCTGTGCGAATTGTGTATATATCACGCCCGTCTATTGGGTCTCTCGAAGGGCCGTCGGTTAGTATGATATATTCGATTTTAATGTAGGGATTTGCTTTCATTACTATTATAGCATCGATTGCGTTTAATGCAGGAGTTCCAATGAATGTAAGACATCTTGAGCAATCCCCGTCTAATTCAATTTCCTTAGTGAGATCTAGGTAAGATGGGGAATGTAAGACACTAAATAACTTAATAGGGTAGTATATTGTAGTGTTTCCGGTTACTATACCGGTATTTTTTAAATCTTCGAATATATCTACAGAGTCTCTGTTCCATTCAATCGGGGCATCTATGTAATCTGCGTTTGTTACGAGGTCTTTAATGATAAATGAATCAAGACCGTGTGCGATTCCTCTTGCCACACCTTCTATTGAAAACATCCATTGATTAGATTCATCCATTCTTATTTTACATTCATCGGTAATTAGTATCTGCGATCTAAATGTTGTAAAATCTTCTAACTCGTTAACTTTTTTGAATGAAATGGACTTTCCAAGGGTTAGATAATCTTTTAGTTTACAAAAGATAAGTTCACTAATCAATGATAATTTTAGGTCGTCGTGCCTATTGGTAGTGGGATAAGGGTATTTGTTATTGTCATTCATAGTAATATATACTATGTATAAATATTTATATGTATATATTAAACAGGTAATACTTAAATAAATATAATTAATATATTAATATCATGTCTAGTAATGCATTTCAGATAATTTCTGTCCCTATTGAGTTAATTTCAATAATGGAAGCAGGGGATATAATTCTGGGATGTGTTTCATTAAATGATACACTTGCACTTTATTTCTTTTTATCTGACATTAATAAATTAGTGTCTGTTAAATGTAGGCGCTTTAATAATGAAACGACAGATCAGAATTGTATACAGTTTGACTACCTAATAGATACATACACAAAAGGTAACAAGATACGGTATGTATCTACTTTGTAATTCATATCTATAATTATATTGATATAGTATAACTTACTATATTAGTATATGAGCCTGTACACTTGGGTGAAGTCTTGGTTTGTAGGCGCTGAACTTACTGTGGACGCTGTCCTCGGTAACTTTCACGCAATGATTGATGATCTTCAAGGGATTGTAGAAAAACACAATACTATTGTCGATGAACAGAAAACTATAATTACTGATGCCGAGAAAATTATCAGTGCCTCTTCTGATGAAATCCGTAAAGCAGAGAGCGCAATGAAGAAGATCGGCGAGTTTGTAAAACTATAAATTGGTGAATATAGATGATCGGTAATCTTTCAACCGGAAAGCAAGCATTTGTTGGATTTGTCGTGCTCGTCGTAATTGTCGCAGCAATGATTAAATTCCTCTAATCTTTTCTTTTTGCATTATAATTAATATACTATAAGCACTATAGTATATTGTATGGCAGATTCTTTTATTTGTCCATTCATGAGCAGCGGAGTCACCGGCTTCGTTCTCTGTGTAGAAGGAAAATTGGGTATCCCGTCAAATCAGAAAGATCTGATCAGGCAACAGGCAAAGGGCCAGATTGTTGATTTTGACGCACTTGTTCCAAAAGAACCATGCAAAGCCTGGGTCGATGGAAAGTGTGTTAGGCTTCACTCGGATGTATAAATGTTTGCGGATTTTCTTTGTGGAATCGCATTACTCCTTACTTTTGGAGGCATTGCTACGTTGTTAGGGTCTGGAGTCTTCAGTGTATTATATGATAAATATCATGGTATACCGCGTATACTTAACAAGGTAGGAATACTGGAACTATTATCTTGTGGGATATGCTGGTGTTTAGTAGTTATTTCATGGACTATAGAGATGATGATTGCATGAGATCTAAACCATTAGTAGTAAATCTTTTTGCAGGACCAGGTGCGGGGAAATCGACAGGTGCTGCCTATATTTTCAGCGAATTGAAAATGGGCGGTATTGAATGCGAATTGGTTCGTGAATATATCAAAGATAAACTCTGGGAGCGTAATGCCAAGGTTTTTGGTAATCAGCCCTATATCTTTGGTAAACAATATCATCGGATGTTTATATTAGAAGGAGAAGTCGAGGTTATTGTTACCGACAGTCCGCTCATCTTACCGGTGTTATATAATACCAATGAATATTTAGACGAAGAAGCCTTTGAGAAGATGGCGATTGGCATATTTAACTCATATGAGAATATGAATTATTTCCTAGACAGGGTTAAGCCATATAATGAAAACGGGCGCAATCAAACACTCGTAGAAGCCATTGGTAAAGACGAAGAAGTCCTTGATCTCCTTGATCGTAATTGCATTGAATATCAGCGCGTTAACGGTGATGAGTCTGGTTACGAATCTATTGTTGGTAATATAATTAGTAGGTTGGATAATGAAGACTGAATCTTACTGTGTATATAGTTCAGCAAAGATACCATGTGATGCGGGGTGTGAATTGTATCATGGGTTTTGCCCCTACGTAAAATCCACCACCGATGAAAGGGATGGATAATGATAAAAAAGCCGATGTTGGCAGTAAATGCTGACCTAAGTAATATTAAATATCCAGTCCTGGCAACTCCTAAATTTGATGGAATTCGATGCCTTAAGATTAATGGACAATGTGTAACCAGGACCTTTAAGCCAATTCCAAATCCACACGTCAGGGCGATGATCGAGAAGTATCTTCCGGATAATGTAGATGGCGAAATTATCTGTGGGAACTTCCAGGAAACAACCTCTGCTGTAATGCGTAGGACGGGCGAGCCGGAATTTATATACAATGTCTTTGATTATGTAAAGAATTCACTTGTGAAGCCATATGAAGATCGTATGAAGGATCTTACTGATCTAGCATGGGCAGTTCAAAAAATTGAAGGATCTGGACATATAAGATTTGTACTTCCCGAAATCGTTGGTGATCGTGATGCACTTAACAAAATCGAAGAGTGGTATATAAACAGGGGTTACGAAGGAGTAATGATCAGAGCCTTTGGTAGCCCATACAAATGCGGGAGATCTACTATAAACGATGGGTATCTGTTAAAAATTAAACGGTTCGAGGACGCAGAAGCACAAATCATTGGGTTTGAAGAGCTGATGCATAATGACAATGAATTAAAGAAGGATGCTCTTGGATATGCAGATAGATCTACATCAAAGGAAGGGCTCGTTCCTAAAGGTATACTTGGATCATTGCTGGTTAAGGATCTGGAAACCGGTATTGAGTTTAAGATTGGAAGTGGCTTTACTGAAGAGATGCGTAAGCATCTATGGGATCTTAGACAATCCTACCTCAATAAACTCGTTAAATACAAACATCAACCTTCTGGTAAAAAAGATGCACCCCGATTCCCCGTGTTTATCGGAATCAGAGATGAAAGAGATTGCTGAATACTTTATTAATTTTTTAAAGAACTATCATGCCTGAAAACAACGTAACTACAAATAATAGAATTTATGGTTCTATTTACGGATTAGTAATTGGCGATG
>Ga0079303_10000014_pt1 | contig 45862 bp, 58 predicted proteins | sample Methanogen_OWC_FD_77073 | JGI IMG/M metagenome (GOLD analysis project Ga0079303, IMG submission 77073) | Enriched soil microbial communities from Old Woman Creek wetland in Ohio, USA - Methanogen_OWC | ecosystem: Environmental > Terrestrial > Soil > Wetlands | place: USA: Ohio | collected...
CGTTGCCCAGAACTATGGTCTGGAAGAAGAACATGTCCCGGCAATGGTCTTTCCACCACCTTCGGGACTCAAGATCCTTCGGGGAAAAACCCTTTGTCGTCTCTTGGAGTGACATCGATGATCTCTTCCCCGGTTACCTTGCGGATCCGGTCCACAAGCTCGGCTGTAATGTTGATGGATATGGTCTCGCGGTTGTCTATCTCGAGCCTAGGATTGGGCATGCCGTCCATGATCCGGACGGCGGTCTCGAAAGCCCTGAGTTGGTTGGTGTTGTCGGGCTTCCCAGGGTAGGCGGGGTGCTCGCAGTCGAGCAGTTGGGACAGCTTCTCTGCCAGCTTGGAAGCTGTTATACCAGCCTTTTTGAGGGCATGCTGCATCTTAGGGTTGTTACCCATCTTGCGCAAAGCCCCCATGGCCACCTTGCTGGCGTTGGACCCAGCGCCCGCCTGTATTGCACAGTCCTTGAGTTTAGATAGATCGTAGCCTGTTTTGACGATGTTGGACATTGTGGCCAATTCCATGGCCGTGGGCTCTGACTCCTCGGCTTCCCAGGCGTCAGGACGCTTTGTCAAAGTACTCCCCAGGTAAAGCGTCAAGATAGGATCTAAAGTCTCCGTGTTGACTACGCAGGGCCCCCTCTGCTTCGTTAAGCCATCTCGTCATGCTGATCTTATCTGCAGATTCGGCTGCTTTTAAGATAGCGATTGCGTCGGAGAAGTCTCCAAAGATATCCTTCTGCTCAAGAAGGCCGATTGCCCCGCTTAGCCTGTGTTCACTCACTTGACGCTCTTTGCCCAACGAAAGCATTCATTGAAATACTTTTCTGATATACCAAGAGACCTAGCTATTCTCTTTATTGGTACACCGCTAGTAATTAATTGCAAGATCAGCAATTTTACTATGTCTTCTAATAGTACATTGGTTCTTTCGGTCATTTAAAGTTTTCCGTCTGAATCTCTTCTTCTGAGGGGAAAGGATCTCCAGGGCGGGCCTTACGGGGCCGTCCGGGCTTCCTCTTGGCGGGCTCCACGCCCTCGACGGCAGCCTTGAAAGCGTCGTCAGCCTCGTCGTTAAAGCTGTTGTCTACCCCGTGATCCTTGGCGTACTCGAGGACGGACTCCTTGCTGATGTTAAACCTAATATCTCGTACAATACAGAAGTAGTCTTCCCCGTTGTTGGCCATGTCAATGGCCCACTTCTGGATGTCTCCGACAGCCCAGGGGGTGAACGGGAGGATCCGCTCTAGAAAGTCTGTCATTGATATATTCTTCTCGAACTTAATGGCCATTACTTTTTCCCTTTCTTATCTGCTTTAGGCTCATTGGCATACAGTGCAGCTAGGTACTTCTTGGCCCCCTCTACCGATGAGGAACAGCCCTTCTTGGCACCCCTGGATCCGTCAGGGTTCTTGTGATAGACGCACTTACCGCTTCTTACGTAAGGCATAATAACCCTCCTCGTTGGTAGACCAGCCACAAGTGAGCGAGGCGTTTGGAGAGTAACTCATCGATGTATAAGCTATTGGAACAAAAGTATATGCAAGAGGATCGCAGAACGTGTACCCCTCTGCCGGTGGGGGAACTTCCTGGGCGTACCCGGAGGTTATGATCGGCTCCGTTCTGTCAGGAGAAATCGGGGCGGGCTTCGCTTCTACCTTGGACTTTGCCGCTGCCACAGCCCCCGCCCCGAGGGCTACCATGTGTTTCAGGAAAGCCCTACGGCTGGGCTCTACGGCGTCCTTAAAGGCCTTCTCTGAGTCGAAATAGTTGTCGTCCATTAGACTTGCTTGACTTCCTTAGGCTTCTCCTTGACCTTGATATCCATGATCTCGATGGCCCTAAAGGTCAAGTAGTCGGAGTCCCAGGATGCCATAACCTTAGAATGAAGGCCCGACTTGATCTTGGCGTCCTCTTCGTTGTCGGCAATGACCTGTTCTCTGTGGATGATGGGGGCATACCGATTCTCGCCGTAGACTAAGTAGACCTCGTAAAGCTTTTTCATTTCAACTCCTTCTGGAAGTTTCTTGATCACTGGTGGATCAAGTTTCATAGGTTGTTCGATGATTGTAACTGTTGGATAGACAGGCGGATATGGATAATACATATATCCATTCCCAATCGGGGAGGAAGATGTCGTTACGCAGATAGAGCCGCAATTATCAAGACAGTCGTAAGGATCGAAGCAGCTCATGACGTATCTTTCTCTTTTCTGATAACGCTTCCGTCCGCCCTTGTCAAGCCTTTTCTTCTTCGCTCGAGATATTCAGCCCTTATCTGGTACTGCCGCCTCCCTTCATCACACTCGCAAAAGCGCTCTTTGTAGTAAGTCCCATCTCCCTCCCAATACTCAACAATTGTCCTGCCAATTCCTGAACATAGAGGGCACGGAGGCCGATAGGGAGTGATCTCAACAAGGACAGAGTGATCGCTGATAGCATCAAGTAGCTCTGCAATTGTCGGGAACTTATAGTATCCGTGGGTGGTAATGACCCTGTCGACAGCGGAGAGAACGGTATCTTCGGGGAAGCCTTTGACGTTCTCCCAGTAGATCTTCCTCTGCTCCTCGCTAAGGTAGCCGAAGACTTTCTCCGCCTTGCTGACGATGTCTTTAAACTTGACATATTCTACTGGCATTTACTTCTTGGTCTTCGACCACACAAAGATCACAACGATAAAGGTGTACACAAACAGGATAAGCCAGTCCGTGACCACCATCTCCCCCCTGACCAGGAAGGCAAGTACCAGCCCCATAAGAAGATACGCAGCCAGCACCAGCTTCCAAGGCAGTCCCTTGATCCAGTCCCAAAGTTTTGTCATAGTTACCTCCTACCCCTACGAATGCATTTCCCGTGCCAACCCATTTGTGCAAAGCACATAACAATTTTCAACGGTCCCTGGGCACGCTATTAATCTGTTTTATACACCGCCACACGGTTAGGGGGACTAACTGGGGAGGTCCGTGTGGCTGGACATACCCATCTAAGGGCTATATATATAATAAGATATATTCTATATATGTCAATAGGTTTTAAAAATATATAGGGAGGTATATATTAAAACCTGCATATTCCTACCCACATATACCTACCTACCTGCATATGCCTACCTATACTATGCCCCCCTATTTTAGGTTTTCAAGAGAAGATCAAAACCTATATATATCTATATACCCTATCTATATCTATATATGTGTTGTACATTATGTCTATTAATATTAAAAAGTACTATAAATATATGGCATATTCACAATCACTATTGTACTATTAATGGCTATAAGGTTCCCATATACCCTCCCTATGTACATGGTTATCCCGTAACATAGTACAGTCCTAAGATCGGAGTTCGCTGACTTAGATCTTCTGGATTTCGTTAGATCATTCTTAAGGTTTTACCTCCCTACCCTCCACCGCCGTGGGTTTCGAGGTGGTTTTGCGACCCGGCCTTCCGGGTTAATCCAATCCATGAAGGGAGTACGTCTATGGCTACTTTCTCGGAGTATCTCACGGGTCTTATTGCTTCCGTCCAGGCAAGGGTGGATGTCCACGCTAAGAACATGACAGACCCCGACAAGAAGTTCTACGGGAAGAAACAGGGTGTCGGGAAGGACGGACGCAAGTGGGAGATCACTCTCACGGCGAAGGACGCTCATTGGAAATGGTCTGATCGTCTGGAAACGCTCAAGGCCATCGCTGAGAAGCGGCTTCCGTCGTACCTGGCTGAGAAGCCTGCTCAGGCTACGGCCAACAGCCTGGTTAAGCCGGATGAACAGGCTGAGTACGCTGAGTTCCAGAAGTTCAAGGCCTGGAAAGCCTCTCAGAAGTGATCATTGGGGGGCCGTCCCCCCTTTTTTCTTCCGTCTATCACATTACAATCCGATGAATGAGAGGAGAATGAGATGAAGATCACGATGTTGGGGTTTGATGAGGCTGAATACTTTCAGGTCATCCATGAGATGCCACTTGATTGGAAGCGTTCAGTCAATGCTTGGGTGGCTGTGAGGAAGGCCATCAATCAGGCACGGCATCTGTTCAGATGGTATGCCAAGCATGGGACACACAAGCAGGCTGTCCATTATCTCCGTGAGATATACAGGATCAAGGAGAGGAACGGCCTGACATGGAGGGTGAGATGAGAACACCCATCGTTGCCATCCTCAATCCCTTCCACAATGGGCCGGAGTGGATGTGGCATATGATCATCGGCATCATCAGACTGTTGGAAGCCGTAGTCAATGTGGCAACACTCTCAGTCATCACTCCATTCATCAGTACCAGGCTGATAGATTGGAGGATGAGGGTGATGTATAACGATATGATGCAGGAGATGCGTGAAAGGAGTGAGTCGTGACTATCCTGCTCAAAGACCTCACCAAAGGGCAACTCAGTAAGGAGTGGCTGAACAGGCTGATCAAAGACAGCGAACATGATGCCGTCCCTACTGAGAAAGGCGAGAAGGACAAACTGTGGAGACAGAAGGAGGACTCCACGTTCCTGCCCAAGACTCGCCGGAAGGGGAAGCGATGACACATGCCTGGGTCACAACTATCGGCAAGGTAGTTGTAGTCCTGGGTATCATGTGGATCGCAGGAATCATCCTTGCACTTATGGGTGTGTTCAGAAGGATGTTCCGTGATAGGTAGAACACACAACACTACATCATATGGAGGTATACGATGAAGATGACTGCTCGTGAGATGTTCCACCAGGCTTTCGCCAAAGCCAAGAACGAATCCATGAAAGCGAACATGGAGGCTGATCGTCTCAACAGGCACATGGAACAGGTCAGGGCTGAGCATTTCGCCACCATTCAGCCCTTGCTTGGATGTGCTACCTGCAAGCATGCCAACGCTGATCACCTGGGCAACGAAGCATGCTGCACCAACCCTGCCAATGGGGGAAGGCCCGACACGGATTTCTTCAGGAAGGACAGCGATGATGCCCCTCTCTGTGCAATCAGGGAGGAGGGCGAGCCGAAGCCTGCCGAGGCTCAGGATGAGGGATTCGCCCGCTTCCTGCAGGAGATGATGATGCGGAAGATGGCTGATGGCAGCAAAGGGAGGACACATTGATAGATCAAAACAAAGCAATCGTTCCTGTTCCATTGGGCATTGACATCCTGGAGTCCCTGCCCTTTGATGACAAACGCAAACTCAACGCCGACATCCTGAAGAAACTGATGGATGTGCTCAACAAGAAACTCAGCGAGAACCATGATGCTCTCAAGCAGGTGATCTGTGATGTCAAGGACAAGGTTCTCCGAGAGGAGAGAGAGAGGGCTGGACTTGAAAGGTTCGTCAAAGAGATTGACGAACTGAACGCTCAGGTCACATCCATCCAAGAGAAGATAGAGGTGGTGAAACTGAGATGTCAGAACACCACAGGCTTTGATCTGGATGGGGAACTTCTCCCCGATTCCGACCCCCATCAATACGGGTATGGCCGAGGCGATGATGCCCAAAAACTGTGGAGAAGCAAGAGGCACGGTGGCATCAAGAAATCTAAGGCTATTCGTGACAGGATCAACACCGCAGTCAAGTTCTATGAGAGATACTTCACCAAGTTCGACAAGATACAGACACGCCTTCTTCTCGCCTCTACATACGGAGAAGCCAGGATTATTCTGGGTGCAGTCCTGGGGAATGGTGATGAAATCCTGAGTGTCACACTACCAACAGATGACACCAAGGATTGAAAGGAGGACACCCACATCTTACTGAGCAAGTCCTCTATATGAGGCCAATAGCATACTGTTCCAACCATTTGGGATGATGCTAACGGGGTAGGGAAGGCAGATAACCTACCCTATGTTATTCCATCTATGAAAGGAGAAAGCCTAATGCCACAACCAGAGGGTAGCCAGTACCAGGTGGTCATCGAAGTCAGGGGTGGCATCGCAGAATGTGTACACCAACCGGACGGTGTGGAGGTCATCGTCCATGACTACGATCTCGAAGCCTACTATCCATGTAGTGAAGAGGAGGAGAGAGAGCACGTCCATAAGGATGAGGACGGCGAAGAGTATTGGGAAAAGATTATCTAGGAGGTACATCACATGAGCACAACAGAGAAGCCAATCCCTGCATCATGGCCACAACAGAAAGCATTGTGGTCTATAAGCAGGAAGGTAGCAGAAGGGCCATTCAGTAAGTATCCCTTCTGTGATTTCGACACGATCAGAAGGCTGGCAGATGGCGGTGAACTGACAAGGGCCAAGGCACATGAGATCATCAATGCTTTCTATGAGAAGAACTTCCATGTATTCAGGGGTGGGATATGGTCCTTGAGTGGAAGCAAAGAAGTTGATGAGATGAAGGCATTCTATGATGCCGACCACAAGAAGTTCGACGAGGCTATCCGCAGGCCCAAGACACACAAGGATATGAAGTTCACATACAAAGAGAAAGAAGAAGAGAAAGGAGAAGAAGAGCAGGATAAGCAGCAGCCTCAGGCTAAGCAAGACGATGGTTATGGTGGCATGCCCCCGTTCAATCCTGACTTCTCAAAGAAGAAGAAGAAGGACAGCACTAGTGGGGGCAACCATTGGGAGGATGAGCCATTCAAGGTGGGAGATAGGGTCATCTACGCAGGCGACAGAAAGAACGATCCCTATCCCTGGATGAGGGGGAACACAGGAATAATCGTCAGTCTTGTTGGAGACAGCAGGGCAGGCGTGTGCTATGACAACCCGTTTAAGGGTGGGCACAATGGGCACTCTTGTAATGGCGCTTCGCCTAACCCAGATCGTGGTTGGTTCCAGGGTACGTACCTACTGATGAAGTATGCAGATGCACCAACAGATACAGCCGAGGACAGCGCAGACTACCCCATCCCTGGAGAGAAGGGAGCCAAGCCAGATCAAGAGGACAAGAAGAAGGAGGAGAAGAAGAAGCAAGAGAAGTTCGATGTTGTCACCCCTGATTATGAGAAGCCATCCATCTTTGATGATGTCTGTCTCATGATTAAGAATGGAGTACAGGTTCTGCTCGTTGGCCCATCAGGGTGCGGCAAGTCTATGATGATCAATGAGATACACAAGGTACTCGAGCGTGAACTGTATGTTGAGTCATTCGCAGGTGGCAAGCGGTATGCCCAGGTGTTCGGGTCCACCCATCTGATCAACGGAGAATCCAAGTGGAGTGCAGCAGATTTCCTCAAGGCAGTACAGAGACCGGGCATTGTGTTCATGGATGAGGTCATGTCCGCCGATGCCGATGTTCTCATTGGATGTAACAGCATCCTAGATCGAAAGACACGCTGCTTCCACACCCCTGAAGGAGTGGTTGAAGTGCACCCTGAATGTGTTATAGTTGGTGCATCAAATGTTAGTGGTAGAGAATACAGCCAGAACTACAAGGGGACACAGCAACAGGACGCGTCTATTCTCAACAGGTTTGTCCATGTCCCAATGACATACGACAAGAAGGTGGAACAGAAGATCGTGTCCAAGTCAGGCATACCCGAGGAGGATGGCAAGAATCTATTGGTGTGGCTCAATGAACTACGCACCAAGATCAGCATCAACAACATCATGTATGACCCATCAACCAGGAAGTTGGTGCAGTCTATCGAGCTGATCAAGATGGGCATGACAGCGAAGAAGGCGTTCACCTATGCTTTCCTCACCCCGATGTCTGAGATAGAGAAGAAGAAGGTGGGTGACATATGCTAACACCTGCCGAGCACATAGCAGAATACAGAAGGACAGGGAAGTTCCCCAAGTTATTGTGGTGCCATTGCCTGGATGTGCTGAAGTACTGTCTCGAAGGAGATGTCAACCCAGAAAGGACGTTCTTCAAAGACAATATCTATTCACAGGGCAGCTATATACAGCGCTTGAGCGAGAGCCTTGAGGGTAAGTCAATGGAAGAGGAAGAGTTCTTCAAGGCACGAGAGAACACGCTATGCCCAGAGAAGAAGTGGCGGCGGTTCGATTGTGAGTTCGGGGATCTTGTTATCGAGCGTTATCTCGATGGAGATGAGCGCCCATTCGATGACTACAGGAAGGCGTATGTCTGGAAGCCTGCCTTGACCCTGATCTTTGATATGTCTGCCAACTCATGTGACAGGGCAGGTCACGAGATGGAGGAGCGGCACAAGTTCGTATATCAACAGGCACTACAGGCTAACAGAGAGGGCAGGCCATGCCGTGTGGTGGCAGTAACAAGGATAGCCATACCTGAAGTCAAGTCAGAGAGGATGGCCTTTGTCCTGAAGGACTACGATGATCCTATATTCCCTGCTGTCTGGGCACCATTCGAGAAGAACTCTAACACCAACGACTTCCTCAATGTAGTGCAGGATTACTTCATTGGTACCAGGGACTCAGGCAATGGGTCATGTACCAGCTACAATGTGGCCGAGGACTTTGCTGATGGCGAAGTTATCCTCGTTGAGCCATATACTTACGTTAAATATAATCCATCTGGTGTGCATTACGAAAGATAGATGGCATATGAATTGCATTCAAAGGAGATACAAATGAGCGAACCACTAGACAAACCTACAGTTGATCAGTCGGCTGCTTATCAGGCGATGTTCAACTACTTCAATCGAGCCCTGTTTGGTGGCACCCTGCCCCCTGTCATGCTGACAATGAGCAGGAACAGCAACCTGATCGGCGGGTATTACTGCCCATCCCGATGGTTCGATGAGGACAAGAATGCCATTGGTGAGATCGCAATCAACGCCAATGTCATGAAGAAGGAGGGCATTCTCAAGGCTATGGGGATCCTTGTTCATGAGATGGTCCATCTATGGCAGAACGAATACGGCAAGCCATCTCGACCTGGGTACCACAATACAGAGTGGGCACAGAAGGCCAAGGTCGTAGGGCTACAGCCGTATGGCAAGAACGGAGAGGAGGTAGGCCAGACTATAGATACTAAGATCATACCAGGAGGTGCATGTGAAAAGGCGATGGAAGATTTCCCAGAGGAGGAGCTATTCCCATGGATGAGTGAACCGATGGAAAGTCCTGATGGTGGGGGCGGAGGAGGATCAGGCTCATCTGGAGCAGAGCCACCGTCTCCAAAGAAAGCGGGGGCGAGAACCAAGTACACCTGCCCGACATGTGGATGGAATCTATGGGGCAAGGGTGGTGGTTCATTCCTTTGCATGGCCTGTAACCAAGCGTTTATTGAAATGAAGGGAGGCCAGAGTGAGTAATCTCAAGTGTCCCATACTGCCAGGTGCAGACGGCAACCCCGTCCTGTGCTTAAGGGACGAGTGTGGATGGTGGAACATGTATCAGAAGTCATGCTGTGTCCTGGCAATGGCAGGAGCAGTGAAGCTGATGCAGAAGTATGGCCCTGGGAACATGCCTAAGTGGAAGCCCAGGGAAGGAGGTGACCAGGGAGAGTTCTAATGAAACTATGGATGCTGTTCTATGCATTCATGCTGTTGATGATGGTGCTTATTGTATATCTAGGATTCAAGTCAACCAAAGAATAGGAGTAACAATGGATCAAGACAAAGCGATTGTCCAAGTACTTCCAGACGCACAGAACCTGGAACTCTTATCCCAACACCTACTGAAGTCAGGGCTATTCCCTAACGCCAAGTCTGTTCAGGGTGTGCTCGCAATCATAGAGTACGGGAGAGAGTTGGGCCTGCCCCCTGTGGCTGCCCTTCAAACGCTGTGCGTGATCAATGGCAAGCTCGCAATGGAAGCCAAGGCCATGCTTGCCGTAGCCCACAAGAACGCAGGGGTGACATGGAAGATCGACAAGCTCAACGATACAGAGTGCGCCATGACATTCATGCGTCCAGGCGCTCCACCCATTCAGTCATCGTTTACCGAGGCTGAAGCCAAGGAAGCAGGGCTACTGAACAAGACCAGTTGGAAACTCTACAAGCAGGACATGCTGTTCGCCCGGTGCGCAAGCCGTGGTGTCCGAAGGATCGCGCCGGATGCAGTGCTAGGGCTGTACAGCACGGAGGAAATGAGAGATGTTAAGGAGATTGAAAGCGCTGGCATCGAGGTTCCTGACGACAAAGAGCTGCAAGTGCACAGGACAGTCATCGTGCCAGCAACAGTCCCGGCAGAAGTCGCAGCCACGACATTCACTGATGTCGAACCGGAGCCTGAGCCAGAGACATTTGATGGACCAGTTCCTATCGAACAAGAGCAGCCCGAAGTAAAGACGGACAGCTCGAATGAGTGGCCACCAACAGAGGAGGACGTTGATCTGACTGATGACTCTGTGCTCAACAGCTACATTGCACAGATCAAGTACGCTGTCGAGAGGGCAGGCATTGATGAGAAGAGTTGGAAGGATTGGCTTGTCGGACAGGGCAAGAAGATGAACCGCCTGTTCGTCGGCCGCATTGGGAGGGCCCTGCGTTATCACAAGGGCAAGCCCGATGATGTCAAGTATCTGCAATCTGTCATCGACAGAGCAATATCACTTTACGTAAAGGAGACAACCCATGAGTGAAAGACAAAAAGCAAAGGCAAGGATGAGGTATCTCAACCCCGACAACCCGATCAGGACCTATGTTCAGAAGCTTGAGCAGCAGGTCAATGGTGGGAAGAAGATGAAGAAGATCGTGTATCTAAGAGCCAAGATCAGAGAGCTTGAGGAAGAGAACCAAGACCTTCTGATGATCGTGCACCAAGTTCAGCAGGCCATCGAAAGCAGAAAGTAATGGGCCACTACAAGGACGACGAGGACAGGCGCTACTATGATACGCCGATAGGCCAACTGAGATCTGTTACTTCCTACCTGTCAGAGTTGGCTAAGCCTGCTCTTGTTCCTTGGGCTGCCGGGATAACGGCAACCTACTTCAAGGACCATCTCGAGATGATCAAGTCAGGAGACATCAAGCTCGAGGACATGGTACCAGAGACCATAGTCAAGGAAGCGAAGGCACACTACAAGACCATGCAGGAGCAGGCTATGGAGCTTGGCTCCGCTGTGCACGAGGCAGTCGAGAAGTACTACGCCTTTGAGGGAATACCTACGAAGGATCCAGAGGTCAGCCGCCTGGCCCAGGAAGCCATCGGGTGCATCAATGATAAACTACACTTTGTAGTGGACAAGTCAGAGCAGATGGTGTACCACCCTGTTGGGTATGCAGGTACGTTGGATATCGTGGGCACAGCAGCACCAGGTATGGTCAAGCGATGGGCCAAGGCCATCCTTGATCTCAAGACAGGGAAGGCGATATATCCCGAGGCTAAGATGCAGGTCGCCGCATATGCAGAGGCATGGGAAAAGGTATACGAGGAGAAGGTTTACTTCGCCATCATCCTTCGCATAGACAAGGAGACAGGCAAGGCGTCAGAGACATATGTCATGAAGAGGCCAGAGTGGAAGAAGCAGTACAAGGCGTTCAAACAACTGGTCAAGTTCTGCCAAGCCAGAGATAAACTCAAGGAGAATAAGCATGACAAGGGTGACGATGAGAGAACGGGCGGAGTATGATGTCGATACAGACAGAGACCGACTCCGGTTCACCGGAAGGGAGCGGGAGCTTAACCCCGATGAGTTCAGGAGGGAAAAGTATGGTGTTGATGGGACCAAGATCTTCATATGCCAGGTTACTCCTGGGGTCTACACAGTTAAAATTCTTGGTCGAAGCTACGGTGCTACGGACAAGGATAAGATCATGGAGATCATTGCTAAAGGGCTAAGCGAAAGGTTCGATCTGTAATGCCAAGAGTCAAGAGTCTAAGCAAGTCTAAGGTCAGCCTGTATACAGTACATGATCTGCGCTCTAAAGAGCTATCAGACTTCTCCCCGTCTGAGAAGTGGACGTGGGTTGCGCTTAGGCTCTTGGTGGCAGACTGTCCCTTTCGCCCTGTGTTGTGCTTAACGCCGGGGGTTCCGCTGACTGACGAGCAGATAGCAAAGCAGTTGGCGGTTCCCCTGGCTCTATGGAAGGGGACGAAGAAGAAGCTTGTTGAGAAGGGGAAGATCGTAGTCAGCAAGTCAGGCATTGCTGTCGGGCAATGGTACTCCCCATGTAACAGGAGAGAGTGGGAAGCAGCTGTACCTACAGACGAGGAGATCAGCAAGAACCAGGAAGAAAGGATTCAGTTGTGCAAGGTATGGGGTGAGATAACAGGCCACGTTCCTGACCCCAACAACAAGGTGTTCATGAGGAACTACAACGGCAGGAAGCATGAGGGCGCTACGCTTCTACAGATGGAGACGGCAGTCAGGACATACCTTGGGATAGTAACACAGGGCAGCCTGTATCAATGCCGAGTCATGAGCATATCCAAGGCGCTCACCCCTCTCACATTCTGGAAGCTGGTCAAGACAAACCGTCCTATATGGGGAGCCACTCAATCAACGCTTGACTACTACAACAGCCTGGAGACTGACACACTGAGAGGAATGGCAAGGGATATCATCAAGGACTATAGGAAAACAATACTGGAGTACATGAGGAAGGAAGGCCTTAGGAATGTATTTGATATAGACTTTAATAAGACTAAGACATGTAATAAATATCTTAGAGAGAGGATAGGTAAGTATGAAGATCGTGACGGCTAGATCTGGGGACGAGATCCTTCTGCTTGAGCGTCCCTGCCACCAACTGGTTTGCTGCCAGTGTGGCATGACACATGGGTTTGCCTTCCGTATAGTCAGCAATGGAATATATCTTATTATGTGGTTGGAGGAAAACAAATGGCAAAGAAAGACGAAGACCTGCTCGAGTGGACGCAGTGTGCAGCCTGCCTCGAAGGAGTCCGCAAAGGTGAAGCGTTCTACAACGAAGAGACCATGGAGTGGGTGCACCCGGAGTGTTTCGGGATCTGGAAGTGCGGGTTCTGTGGTGCATGGAACAGCGTCGAAGACCCCATCACGAAAGAGGAAGTGAGGTTATGCGATGAGTGCCTTGAACCAAGACATGAAGATGCCAAAGATAGTACACCTTCTGATTGAAGCCTTCATCCTGCTCGTGATGATGCTCGTATTCGTTAACGTATGCGTAGACAGATCAAGCAGAAACATAGGAGAGGACAATGCCACTATTAGCCAAAGTATTCCTGATGATGGTAGTGCTGTGCGTGATCTTGTTCTGGATGATACTAGCAAGGGCAAGCAAAAAGGGGAGGGAAGATGAAGAGTTCAGAGAGATCGTCCGAAGAATCGTGGATGAGCACAACAAAAAGCTTTGAGTTCAAGCGTAAACAGTTAGCAGCCCTAGAAGCATCAAGGGATGAGCGCCTGGCCAAGTTCAAGCCTGGCCTAGATAGAATGATCGCCATTCTAGACTACGCCAGAGAGCATACCATTCTGATGATGGAGATGTGGGAGGAGGAGAGATGACCCCTGAGCGAATCAAGGAACTGCGGGAGTGGCTCGGCAGAGAGGCCGCTCACAGCGAAAGCGAGGAGTGTGATGTTTGCCCATTTTATCGTGACCTTCTCGCCGTCCTCGACGACTACGAGAACGTCAGGGGACGGATAGAAGCGATGGAACCAGCGGCGAACTCTTTAGCAAATGAGGTGGAGCGGCTACGGGGGGAGTTAAGTGCGGCCAAGTCTATAAAAATACTAACACTAAACGAACTAGCAGAGATGGCTCGGAGGGCCGAGAAAGCCGAGGCCGAACTGGTCGCACTCAAGCAGGGTAAGTCGTGAAAGAAACACGTAGAACAAGAGGACTAGCATACCAGCGTTGGTGCAAGGTATGGCTCGAGGAGAACCACCCCGGCTGTGTCGTGCACAACCAACCAATGAATCACTTCCGCCTGCCGAGCGGGATCTGGGTTTGTCGATCTAATGATATACTGGGATGCGTAGACCTTGTGGCCATCATTCCAGGATGCAAACCTCTCTTCATCCAGTGCTCCCTCCACCAAAAAGTTGAGGAGAGATTAAATGATTTCAAGAAGATCCCCTGGCCACTAGAGTATTGTGATGTGCAGCTGTGGTTAAAGAAGCCGGATGGATCAACGGTTATCAAGGAGTACACAGGCGAGAGCCTGGTTGATAAGTCTAGAATCGTAAGGAGAAAGTTATGCCCGATGGACTCAGCTACCAATCCATGATCCAAGAAGGGCACCGCCAATGCCTGCAGCTCCGGCGATCCATTTCTCTCTTGATTTCGCTTTTCTCAGAGATCTCTGACTCAGAAGGAAAGATGACTCAAAGCCAATACGAAGCGCTTGCTCAGCTTCATACTGCCGCTTCCAGCTTTCTGATATCTCTATCTGGGCTTGAAGTTGCCTTTGATACAGACCTACCAGCCGTTCCTGTTCAACCAGAGAAAAGCGCAGAGAAACAATAGCCTCGCCTTGATCTGCTATGGTTTGGTTAAGGCTTAAGACATAGGCCTTTAGTCTAGGGTTGGCGTCTATAACTGGTTGAACTTCCTGCCGTAGTCTCTCGTTCTCTTCCTTTCTAGCCGCTGCCTGTGCTTCAGCTTGATCTGCTCGAAGTAGGAGTCCAGCAAGGATTGTGTTTGATGAATCAATCTCGCCTCGTAGCGTGGCGATCTCTTCTTCTTTTTCCTGTCGTAGATTTTCTTCTCGCTCATGTGCTGCAAGCGTCTCCTGTTTCTGCTTGGCTAATGCATCCGACAGCTCGTCAATCTTTTTGCTGTCCAGATGACGTATCACTAATAGTGCTATCGCCAGACATGTCACGAATAGAAGTACGGAAAGTATTGGTCTTTTCATTAGATGCTCCTACAGTCTGCTGATACTGTAGCTCTATCTTGTTGTTAGAGTTACGTTTGATCAGGTACCCACCGAACGCTCCGGTAAGCCCCGCGATTGCCACGGGATACAGCCTCTCTATAGATTCGTGGTGCTGTGCCATCCACAACAGCCCAAAGAAACATGCGATAAACAGGAGCAGGGCAGTGCCTGAGTTAATGGCGATCTCCAGTCCAATGTTGATACCCTTATACTTCATCGCACTCTTTCTCCTTCTTGGCCTTGAGTTCTTCCCACGCACGGTGGACTTTATCCACATACTTCTGGTTCCTGAGTACACCTGCGACATCAGGGTTGCCACGCATGCCGCCGTTGTACCTAGACAGGGCTACATCTAGGGGGGACAGCCAGATGAACTTAGATGTGCAGTCATCCTTGATGACACGATCTACGATCTGCCTGATCAGCCTGGATCCCAGCTCTATATTGACGACGGGATCATACAGATCCTCACCGCTACCCCGGAACCCAAGTGTCCATGCCGTGGTGTACATCAGCTGCATGATGCCGTAGCTCGAGCTGACCTCGGCCCTGTCCCTATAGTTCCACTCTGGGTTGTCCTTCAGGTACCTGTCCCAGAACCCTGGCTCATGCCTGAATGCCCTCGGCATAAGGCTAGACTCTGTTATGCCTATGGACTTGAGGATAAGCTTAGGGATAGCGTACTTCTTAGAGTTCATGCAGAAGATCTTGTCGATCTCAGCCTTGCCCAGATCAGGCATCATTCCTCCTCGTCGTTCATCATCTTATCGTTTATGATGTTGGCGTCCTCGTTCCCAACGAGAACATGCGTCCAGTAGCCCATAGCCATAGCCAGCATTCTCTTCTCGTCCGGTGTCATCTGTCTCGCAAGGTCAGCGATCTCGTAGGGGGTGAGGTGGTAGAGAGGATTCATGACACGGTAGGACTGCTGTAGAGATTGTGTGAGCCCCTTCGTTATCTCATCAGGAGACTTACCACGCAGCCCGCCCTCTTGGAACGACGCCACTAACCATCTCTTAAAGAACTTCTTGGCCGACTCAGGGTCGTTCTCTAGGCGAGCCCGCTTGAACCAATACAGGTTGTTGCTCTTGTCTGTGATCGAGTACCCGATTGTCTGAGACCCATGCGTTTTCTTGTAGTCATTGACACGCTTGAGCCAGTCGAAGTATGCAGTCTCATAGGGATCGTGCTGATAATCGAACAGGCTGGCGATGAACTTCTTGTAGTCGTTCTGCTTGCCCGGTCTATCGAAGGCTGCTCTGTACACGTCACCCATCTGGAATGCATTGGCGATGTGCTCATAGGGATCCCTGATACCACGGGCAGTGAACATATTCGGGTAGAGCTTACGCTTTGTAGCCAGCTCCATGCCCAGCTTAGCGAACGGGTTGATGGATTGGAACATGTGGTTCACCCACGGCTTGTCTTTCCACCACCTGTTAACTATCTGGTCCATCGTCAGGTTCCCATGCGCTAGGTCCCACACCATCTGAGGAGGTGCTTCTGCGCCGAAGAAGTCGATGAGGTCAGACCCCATGCCAATAGACGGGAAGTAATGGCCATCCGTGAGGTTGATGTGCGGCTTGCTCTTAACATCCTGCGGTAGGTTGGCCTCACCCTCTGGATCAATGAACTGATTCATGAGCTGTACAGCAGTCATCAGAAGGTTGGCCTTTACTATGAACTTACCCACCCTTGCGGCTGCGAACGGCGCACCCTTGATGAACGTAGACCCGAGCTTGGTATTGGACTTGGGATCCAGGGCAGCGTTTCTGGCCAGGTTGTAATACCGCTTCATCGTGATCTCTTTCCACGACCAGAAGGGTATCGGGCCAGAGCGTAGCTTCTGCCCCATCGGGCTGATCATGTCATACGCACCACACAGATCGTTTGATAGATGATAGGACTTCTCTTTGATCGTCTGGAGGCTATCGATAAATGTCGGGTTGGATGCCCCGTAGTTATCGGGGACCATCTTCCCTGTCTTCTCGAAGTTCCTAGAGATCTGATCATAGTATTCCATGTAGTTGGCAGCCCTGAGAACACCCTCTCTAATGTCGGCCGCCCGTTCTGCGAATCCCATCCACCCCTTCCACACAGACCTGGCCGCATCGAACGGGAAGGCAGCGGCAGAGGGGATCTTGCTGAAGGCTTTATCAAGGTTGGCCAGCTTCTGGATCTGGCTGAACTCTGTCCTATGGAATGAGCTACCGTATCCCCACGTATCCATGTAGTCCTTGAGGACAGGGTCCATCTTGGAAGAGTCACCCTTGAAGTAGTGGGCAAGGTTCTTAGCCACGCCGTTCTCACCGAAGACTCTCTTAAGTGCCTGGGGGTTACCTATGACCACAGCCTCAAGGTCACCAGTCAAGTTACGGAACGAGTACTTGGCGTAGCGCATAGGTCCGAACAGCGTCCACTTCTTCCATGCTGTGAGTGGCATGCCGCCTAGCATGGTGCCAATATTCGATCTAGGCGTAGGACGAGAGAACTCCTGGAGCGCCTTGGCTATATGCTCAGGGATCATCCACGGATCCTTCCTCTCTCCTATGGCCAGGGCATCCCTGATGTTGCTGCTTAGATCGCCCCACATCTCTTGTAGGCCACGATCCTTGACCATCTCTTCGAGGTTGCCCATAGATATATCCCTAGCCAGCCTCTCAGGTATGGTCTTTGCGGTGTACACAAAGTTTGTTCTCTCTGGCCAGAACGCTACGTACTTGGTCCCGTCCGGGGATACCCACCCGCGTTTGTCGAGTTGCTTTATGAATGTGTTTCTGTCCAGGCCCCTGGCTTCAAACTCCTTTGAGAACTCGGGGAAGATGTCGTAGTTATCCTTGGCAAAGTTGTGAAGCTTGAGTGTTTCTTTCTCATAGAACAGTCGGGACAGGACATCAGCATCTACCCTGGCAGTGTCAAGATCCCAGGGCATGGTGTGCCCACCCCTGAGACGGGGGATATTCAGCGGCTTCAGGTTCGATGACAGCCCCTTTCTCCACCCCTTCGTCTCGCTCTGCTTATCGAGGTAGTACTGGAGGACCTCTCTCCTGAAGTAGGTCGGGTCGGCAAACAGCTTGTCAACATTCTTGTATCCAGCCTTCTTAGCCTCTGAGATATACTCATCCCTGAGTTTGTTGAATGCCGCATCCCTTGCCGATACAGCCTGCTTGAGAATGGATTTCTCTTTGTCAGGCATGCTATCTATAACGTCATTAAGTCTTTCCCACTCACCAAGAAGTTCTTCTGATGTCTTAAAGTATGGGTTTCTATAGGATGTGTTCTTCTTCTGAAACGCATCCATGGCCTGGCCGTACATGTCACGAAGAGCGATGTAGTCGTTGTATGTACGCAACAGGCGGATCTTGGTGCGGCCCTTAACGGCCCTGTCTATAACACCAAGGACTTCACCATTGATGATCTTCTCGGCCAGCTGCCTTCCGATAAAGATGTTGTTCTGATGTTTGACGAGGTGCGCCACCATCGGGGAGTCGATAGGATTGTTCTTGTCTAGTGTGCCGAACATCCTACGGAACCCTCTATTGACCTCATCTACAGCATGGCCCATCTTCTCTGCGATAGTCTTCTTCCTCTTGACCATAGAGGAGTCCCATGTTTCCCTGGCTTCTTGTCTTTCGGGCTCCCAGATACCGGATGCCTTGACCCTTTCCTTGGCCCGTTGTTCAGAACTCTTCATCATATTGCTGAAGTACTCAGCAACCTTGTCCTTGACCTCCTTGCCCAGGCCAGCATCATCGATCCCGTCGTACTCTGCCTCTCTTTCTTTGGCTATGGCATCGTATACGTCCTCAGGAACCTCTGGGAATCCCTCTTCCTTGAGGGCCTCTGATACAGACTTCTCTTCCGGAAGCTGCACAGCCTTCTTCTTGGTCTCCTCTACAACCTTCTCCTCTACAGCCCGCCTGGCCTTGGCCTTTTCTGCTGCCGCCCTAACCTGAGCCTGCTCTTCAGGTGTGCCCTTGAACTCCTTGAAGATATCATTGAATGCCTTGGCGTTGCGTTGGAAGACCACATCAAATGAGGGGATATCTTTGAGCCCAACGATATCGCTAGTTTCTATGATCTTGTCATATCTAGTCTTAGCTATCTCTTTTGCTTTATCGATAAAGTCATCGACATGATCAGCCATGTACTTTTCAAACTGGCTGATAGTATCCCTTAGCGTAGAAGCAGGGATATCCAGCTCGGCAGAGATCTTCTCCTTAGCGTGGCCATCGGCATACCTAGTGAGAGCCTCGATCTTCTTGTCTATGATCTCATCTGGGATACCGGCCCTTCTGTGGGGAGAGGTATCTTTTATGAACTGCTCTATAAACCCACCAGTCCGTCTTTGCCCAGGCTCTCCAATACCCCAGAATGCATCGGATACTGCGCTAGAGGCCTCGTTATCAAGGATGGCGAACTTGTTGTGCACAAGCTCTTCTCTCGGACCACCCTTGATTGAGTCGAGTATCGCCATCGCTTTTTCATTCTGTATTTCATCGGGCACTACATCACCAAACGTCCATGCCGCAGCTTCCTTGCCGTATCCACGGGAAGCCCTGAATGCATAGTGATCAGCGATCCTGGCAAACTGAGACTTATCGACCAGGCTGTTGAAGCTCTCCTGTGATATCTTGCCCAGCTCGAGCTGCTTCTCCCAGTACCTGATCTCACTAATGTCGATCTTTCCCTTGGCAATGTTACTATTCAGGTTCCGCAGGATCTTAACACGATGCTCAGCGACAGCAAGCTTGGCTTCCTCGGGAGGTAGTCCTGGGTAGTCTGCCCTGATCCTACGCAATGACCCATCCTCAACATGCTTGTTGATCAGGCCAACGACCCTGTCGCTCATCTGGTCCATCTTGGTGGCTGCGGCAGTCTTCTTGGCCCTGGACTCAGCGTGTCTGGTTTCCTTCTTGGCCATCTCTGCTGCCGTGAGCGGCTCAGATCCCAACTCGTATTGAGTTGGAGTGCTGGGCTCAGTGACTACCTTCTTGCTGCCCTTAGACGCCAGCTCTGTTTGGCTTCCATAGCCCTTCTTGTAGAGCACACTGGGAGGTTCACCTTCAGCGCCAGGAAGTCTATCCCTAAGCTTGTTGTACTCTACCGTGAAAGCCCTTGCCTCCGGCTCAGTGAACTCACCATATCTGCCCTCATCAGCCTGTCTCTTCAGGATCCGCTTGATACCACGGGATTCTTCCTTCCCGAATACCTGAGTGAGCGCAGATATCTCTTCTCCTGTTATGACAGGGACAGGCTCGCCCTTGCTGTTGATGCCTGAGAATGCAGCCTCTCCGTTGTCGTCGATCTTGGAGAAGAAGCTGTTGGCCTTCTTGTATACATCTGGTTCAAGACCAGCGGTGGTTGTTTTGGTCGGAACAGTCGGCTCAACAACAGTCTTGCCAGCAAACTTCGGGACCTCTTCTGGCGGCCATTCCTTGCTCCACCCTTCAGGTATCTCCTTAGCCTTGACTGGCTCAAAGGGACCCTCGACCTTACCGACAACATCTCTCTCGGATTGGCCAGGGTATGTAGGTCTATAGACACTGCCTCGAACAGCCTTCTCTACCTGGAGCCCCTCGTTCATCAATGAGGCGATCTCTCTATTTAATTTCACCACCTCTGCCCGCTCGGTCTTGTCGAGCGCAACGTCCCTGGCTAGGCCAGCTATCTCTTCACCGAACTTAAAGGCAGGGTACCTTTGCCCAGTGATCGTCTCTACTTCGCGTTCCTTGGCCTCTATCTTCTCCGCTATGTCTCTAAGCTCTGGGTTTGCATCGTCCTTCCACTCGACCCAGGACATTTCATCTACGTCTTTTAGGGCATTGGCTACGTCAGAGGGTGGTTTGCCCTTAGTAGGAGTAGGGGTAGCCTGAGATCGTGCCTCTGCGGGCCTCCCAGGGGCCTTTTCGGGCACTTCTACAGTCTCTGCAGGGACCTCCGGGAACTCCCCCATCTCCTTATCCCTCTCTGCCATAGCCCTATCAAGGGCTTCATCCTCGGTAAGGGGGCGCTCAACCGTGGTCTTTTTGACAGTGGTGGCCGCAGGTTTCTTTTCGATCTTTACGATCTTGGCTCCCTCTGTCCTATACCCGGCCTTGTTGAGCGTAACCTCCAGCCTGTCTTGTGCCTCCTTGACCTTTTTGGCCCCAGACTTCGAGGCCTCCTTCCATCTGGCAGCAAAGGCATCATACTCAGCCTTGGTGATGATCTTCCTGTGGAGGGCATCATTCATCTTGGCCATCATAGATCCAGGGGCAGGGGCAGGCTCTGTCTTTGCAACTACAACCTTGCCCTTCTCTCCCTTGGCGGCGACAGCGGTAGTCTTTGTAGTAGTCTCAGGGAATCCTTCGTCCTGCCATTCCTCTTCGATGATCCCGCCCCTCTTCTCCTGCTCTGCGAGGTTAACAATGCTGGGCTCTTCCTGCGATTTGAGCATCTCGTCCAGCGTGATCTTATCTACCCCATCTCGCTCAGAGAAGGCGTTGCTTGTCTTCTCCGTCCACTCGCCACGGTTCATCCGTTCGATCTCGCCCTTGATCATCTTAGCCAGGGCTTCCTGTTGCGGTGGACGCAGGCCCTCTAGGATGGCCTTGTTGATGGCGTTCTCTACATCGGTATAAGACTTGCCGTACATGGCATCGCCCTTGTTCTTGAACTGGAACTCGGGTAAACCATGCGAAAGCTCATGAGCTGCGACAAAATCAGCCAGCTCTTCGATTGTCCCAAATGCCTTGATAGGATTACGGATCTTCCCGTCCTTCAACTTCCTCGAGGTCTCAAGGATCTTCTCCTTGAACAGCTTCATAATCTCTCGAGGATCGACCCTAATGAAGTTATCCGGACCATAAGAGTTGGGCTCTCTGTATGCGACACGACGATATGTGGCCCTGCCAGTCGTCCCATCATTGCCAGGCTCTCTGGTAACAATGGTCGTCTTGGTCTCGACCTTTGCTGGGGCAGGCTCACCCTTTACCCCAGCCCCCTGAAGCAGGGTCTTCTTGACCGGCGCACCTTCTGGTTGTTTCAACACAGTAGGGGTAGTAGTGGTAGCCGCAGGCGCAGCCTCCTCGACCTTTACGGTTGTCTTGCCGCCATACTCAGGGACAATAGTAATGGTCTTTCCGCCAGCTTCAACTGAAACAGAAGGGGTAGATATCTTCTGTCCAGGCCTTCCCTCCTTGCCCCACACGGGACCTTCGGGGAATGCTTCAGGATACCTGGCCCTTTCCCCTTCCAGATCAGCCAGGATATTTTCTCTGTTCTTAATGAGTGTATCAACGTCGAAGCCAGCGCTCTTAAGTTCCTGCAGGACATCGAACTGCTCACCCTTGGCCACGCGCTTCGCTATCTTCTTGGCTTCGGCCAGCTTCGCTCTGTCTATGGGGGCGGGGCGAATGAGCGCCTCTTTCCCAACGGCCGCTCTCCTCATGTTCATTTTGTCTAGGGATCCGGCAGCCATGTGACTGACCATGACCCCCTGAACAATGAGATTATAGATTTCTTTTACATCATCTCTGAGCTGTGGAGATACTTCCTTGAACGGCAAGAGGGTAGCATCTGCCAAAAGGCCAGCACCCTTGTCTATGCCTGTGCCGAACATTGCAAAGAAGACTTCTAGCGGAGCCTGCCCGGCCTTCTGCTCTGGAGTAGAGGGCTCAAAGTATCTATTGACATGCTTCTCAAACCATCTGTCTACTGATTCACCTATCCTTTTTGGACTGGCCCCACGGAAGATTAGGTTATACGGCTCTAGGGCAGCCTTAGCTGCAACACTTGCAGCCCAGGATCCCACTCCGGCAGCTTGTTTCCCTATGCCCTTAACCGCCTCGCCTGCACTGTAAGCAACCTGCGGGATAGTTTCTAGGAATGTAGTAGGGCCTGCCGCAGCGGTCTTTTCCCACACCCCAGGCTTTTGCCATCTCTTGGCTGGGCCTATGGTTTCCTTCCGCATCTCTGGCGGAGTCCGCTCAGTCCATTCTTCTGGCTGGCTAACTATCCTCGGAACAACAACCTCTTCTCCGGGCTTCTGTGCACTACGCATAGCCCTCGGTGTCTTGGTAACATCAGGCGGCCCAACCTCAGGATCAAAGAAGTTTGGTCTATTGAGAAACTCTCCTCTTTCCTGTTGCGGCTGGGGCGGTATCCCCGTCTGATATCCTGCTCCCTGGATCATGGAAAGCCTTTTGACAAGATCATCCAGGGCCTTGTCTAGCTCTGTCGGTTCGTATGGTTTGAACAGCGTTTGCGGCATAGTGGCACCTACTCGCCGTAGATAAGGACTTTCCAGATTCTCTTTGCAAACTCCAGGTCGGCTTCAGGGTTGCCCTCAATCAAGGTCTCTTGCCCTGTCACTGGATCTATCACCTTTCTCGTCAACTGCTGGAGCTTCTTGGCCTCTCCAGAGTTCATAGACATTCTCGCCACTTCTCTTTCGTGAACGAGCATATATCTCTTCCACATGGTATATACATCTGCAGACTCGGCAAGGAATAGCTTTTCGTTAGGGCCAAGGTTCTTAGGATCAATGAGGCTAACGGCCATCTTCATGTTCATAAGGAACTGTGGGCCTACCTTCTGCAGCCATTTATCTAGGGTAGCGTCCTGTCCAATCCATGAAGTAAGCATATCCTTTGTCTTTGCGTTCTGTTCATCGGCCGTCCATTCGGCCAGGATCTTCATCATCATCTCGTTGTTGTCTACTTTGATCCTGCCATAATCATCGGTAAGATTATCCAGCCTAGTCTTCGTAGCCTTGATCAGCTCCCTGTTGGCAGCAATATCAGGGCTCTCTGTGTTTCTCCCTGTTAGCATGTTGGCTTCTGCATTCATGCGAGCTGTTTGTGCGTTGGCTACCTGAAGTGGAGTAGGGTTCTTCTCGAGCACACCCTGCTGTCCCTTGCTGATCATCTCCATCGGGAGGACGCCTAGCATCTCCCCGACATTAGTAACCGGGCTGCCGTAAGCAGTCTGTTCTTGTATGCCACCAAGGGCCTGCCGAGCACGATCAACCAGCTCCTGCGGGATAACATAATCCCCTCCGAAGATAGCATTGGCATTCTTCGCCCCGGCAAGATCTAGGTTCTTAACCAAGTCAATGATAGCCTTGTGCTGTTCTGACCTGGGGATGAGTCTGTTGTACATGTCTTCCTGAGACTGCTGGTACATCCTGTTCTGCATGGCATTGGATATCATAGATCCACCATACTGATTCAACAGGTACTCCTCGTTGCTGGCCCTGTTCATCTGATCCAATATCTGCTGTTGGTACAGCTGCCACATCATGTTTGATAACTGGTCGCCTATTCCGGCCATGTTGGCCTCCTGTTAAAAGAAGCTGGTCTGATTAGAGTTGTACTCTGGTGTAGCAAACAGGGCCCGCATAAGTTCCTGAGGAGTTATGGAGTTTGGATCCAGCGGGTTTCTGTTACCTGGAGATGGAAGCGGGGTTGTCCCAAGAACAGTCTTGTACTCAGGGTTTAACACCATAGCCAATGCCCTGAGTTGTTCGAGCATGTTGCTCTTCTGAGCAGTCTGGTTCTTCGCCATCATGTTCATCATGTAGTAAGGAACAATAGTCCCGATGGCTCCCTGTATTGCACCGCCTAGCCCGCCGCCCTGCTTCGCTGTGGTGGTAACTGTCTGCGGCCCGAGCATCCTGGCATATGCTTCTTGTAGTCCCATAGTATCCTCCTACCCTCTGTAGATCTGGAGAAGCGCAAGGAGTTTGTTCCAGAAGTCGCTTGCTTCCCCGCGCCTGCCAGCGTTGATGGCTTCCGTAAGTTGCTCTGCGCCCAACCCGGACCCGAACAGCGACTGTGCCAGCTGTGTGTTGTTGAGCAGGTCTGATCTACGTACATCCTCGTTCTTTACGAAGAGATCTCTCATGAGATTGGAGATGTTGTTCTGTGCATTCCATGCGTTCTGATTCATCATCTCCATGCCAGCCCCGGTGTTGGTCATGCCCAGGTTGCTCAGCCCACCCTGGATCTGGTTGCCGGTAGCCCTCTCCTGGCCACGGATGGTCTCAAACTGGGGCCCGAACATAGACGCTAGGGCCTGTGGGCTGTATCCTAGGGGCATCCCAAGGATATCGTCAGCCCTGCCCAGTAGCCCACCATAGAGTTGGCTCAGCTCTGGGGACATGGACCACACACCTGACACGTCAGCTGCGCCACCTCCAGTGTTGGGCCCGTATCCTGGTGCATACGGGGTAGAGTACGATGCATCAGGACCAGGGCCAGGGGTCGTTGGGGAATTGACTGGTGTGATCTTGCTGTCCGGAACAGTAGACTCTACCGTGCTCGGACACCCCCACACGCGACCCAGGGCGTCGGTCATCTTCGTGCCGTTGAACGGCTGGTTTGCATTCGTCAGAAGGATCCCGTTAGGGCACGGCTTCTCTACGTCCCTGCCACCTCGAGGGCTGGACTCAGGGTTTGCCTCTGCGTTCTTGCCGCCTGCGCCATAGTATGTACCCATAGCATCCTCCTAGTACGAATACCCACGGCGGCTGGGACCGAACTGGGAGTAGGGATCCTGCTTACCGAACCCGATCCCGCCACCAAACCCGCCCTGGTTAACCCAGTCATAGAAGTCCTGGCCACCGCCATAGTGCCTACCAGCTGGGCTGGTTGATCCCGACTTGGCGTTCCCTACCGATGTGGTTATCAAGCCGGGCATGGCAGCCTTAAGCTTGTTCATCAGCAGCGTCCTCATGTCAGGAGCGAAGTTAAAGTACTGTGATCCCCCAAACCCATTGAGCCAATCCATCCCACCAAGCGCATTGCCCAGCATCATGGGGCTAAGAGCAGCGTACAACGGGTCCATCTGGGATGGGGCAGTCGTTGTCTGCGTAGACTTGTTAGGGATGAGCCCGCTTATAAACCCGGCCAAACCTAGAAGTAACAGTGGATCCATGATCCCTCCTATTTATGCCCAGTCTGTCGTGGAAGACAATCGGCAAGTCTTTCTTGGACTGCCGCTACTCGTTCCATCAACTGTGTCAGCAAAGCGACGTTCGTGTTGATCTCCTTAGTGTCCTGCTCCACCCTGTCGATAGCCCTGAGGTAGACCTGCTGGCCGGATATGAGCTGAGACACGAAGGGGCTCTGGATACACGGTGTCCTTGAAGGAACGCCGTTCCCCGGTGTCTCTGCGGCCTTGTTCCCCTTGATCGTCTGGACAATCCTATAGATCAGGTATATGGCCGACACGAACAGGAACAGCGAGACGGCCGTCAGGCCCATGTCTGTGATGATTTTCGGTACTGTGTCCATCTTCTCTCCTTGGCGTGGTTATGATACCAGCTTCCACTTACTCCCCCTCTTGACCCACATCTTCGCATACTCAAACGGATTGGCGTCTATCAGCGAGAACTTTCCTGTTATCGGTGCCGGGGTTACTGTAACATACTTATCACCAGATGCCGTTGGGTCTATTGTGCTGAACAGACCAGATATCGGATCCGGCGTAACCACGATAACATTGATAAGCGCCCCAGCTGTAGGCAGCGAGAACAGCCCCGTGATAGGATCCGGTGTTACAGTCGCTGCTCTCGTTACTATTACCGTTGGGCTTAGAAGTGAGAATGTCCCAGACACTACGCCTGGGGACATGAGGGAAGCACCCTCGATCACAACAGCGCCATCGGCTCCTGCCCCGCCAGACTCGCCAAGACCTCCACCGCCAGCCCCACCTCCTGGGTTATTACCATCGTCTCCGGAGTATCCGGCAGGCCCACCATCCCCTCCTGCCCCACCGTACGGAGAATCGCCGCCGTCCCCGCCATCGGTTGACGTGCCTACTTCCCCGCTGTACCCATTGACGAGAGTATCGCCTGCCCCGCTTGTCCCACCAGCCCCGCCATTCCCAGGGAAGTCTGCGTCGGCGTCTGATCCAGCGTCACCGCCGTCTGCCCTGGTATGATCAAACGATACGAACCACGATGCATCACCAGCGTAGCCTACGTGCAGCGAGTAGATGTATCCTGGAGTAACATTCATACTCCGGACTGCGTACTGCCCACCGCCGCCGCCACCTCCACCACCACCGCTGGCCCCTGCTCCACCATCTCCACCGCCACCCCAAAGCTTGACTGTGATGTAGTTAATGTTGGGAGGGCACGTCCAGGTGTAGTTACCGCCCAGATGCCAGCTGTTCTGGCCTACGTTGAACGACAGTAGGTTGAACTCACCCGTTATCTCGGATACCCCAAGCTCCGAATCCTGTTCGACATCGAATGTCTGAGGCAGGGAGAATGTTCCCGTGATCGGAGCGGGGACAATGGTTACGTTGTAGTCGATATAGATCGTAGGTGTAGTGGCATTAAACGTCCCGGTTATGGGAGCCACAGATTGGTAGACAGATACATGGCCCGTGAACGAGCAGACCGAGAACGTGCCAGTAATGGGGTCTGGGGTTACTGTCGCGCTGCCCCCGCTAACCCCTATGTCTATCGTAGGATCTATCAGGCTGAACGTACCTGCTATGGGAGCCAGGACGTTTGTAGTCGATACCTGTGCCGTGAAGCTCGAGAGAGAGAATAGTCCTGTAATAGGGCCAGGGGTAACAGATACGCTGCCCCCTGCCGATATGCCTGGCCCAAGCGCAGAGAACTCTCCGGTGATCGGAGACACGGATATGGTTATGCTTGTAGTGCCCGACACAGTCGGGGCAAGTAGCGAGAACTGCCCGGTGATCGGGTCAGGAGTAGCCGTTACTGTTCTTATCGCAGATACGGTTGGGCTAACCGCAGAGAACGTCCCTGTAATAGGGCTTACCGACACCGTAATGCTTGTTGTCCCGCTTACGGTAGGAGAAGGTAGGCTGAACTGACCATCGATGCTACCAACAGATATGGACGCAGATCCACCTGCAGATATCCCAGGACTAAGGGCAGAGAATGTACCTGTTATAACGCCTGCCGATACCGTTATATTTGATGCCGACGATACCGTAGGGCTGGCCAGCGAGAACAGGCCAGTGATCGGACTAGGAGATACTAGGGCCGCCGCCTTCGTTGTAGCGTCAGCTATACTGAACACCCCAGTTATCGGGGCTGGGGTTACCAGAGCGTTAGCTTTTACGGCCGGTGCATACTGTGAGAATGCGCCAGTTATCGGCTCGACGATGACTACCGCTGATGTTGCAGTCAGAATACTTGGAGCTATAGGGGTAAACAGACCCGTTATGGCCTGGAGGACAATAAGACACCCTGTCTTTACAGCATTGGCGATAGCTTCAAACGTGCCAGTAATAGGATCCGGAGTGACCGTTACGCTTAGTACCTGCCCTGCTGTTGGAGTAACGGCCTCAAATGTACCAGTGACCGGGGCTAGAACCTGGGTCGTTGTTATCTGCGGTGTGAACGACGATACGGTGAATGTACCATCAATAGGATCGGGGGTCCTGGTTACACTTGTCCCGCCAATAGATATGGATGGGCTGATTGCAGAGAACTCTCCAGCCAATGGCTCGGGAACATAAGTCTGATATTGGATAACCGTAGGGTTGTTCCATACGGTAAACTGGCCTGTGACCGGAGCTGGCGTTACCGTTACATTTGAAGTGGTTGTTACCGTAGGAGCAAGTGCCGCAAATGTTCCTGTGATCGGATCAGGAGTCCTGGTTACATCTGGCGATACTGTCCCGTAGGCCACCTCCATCATCAGGTTGAGCCAATACGGGTCAGGAGCAGCATCGCTACTCATGCCGATGGTCACAGACTGGGCATTGACGGCGGCCTGGTCCCACCCGCCTGTGGGTTTTGTAACAGGAACGCTCTTATAGTAGGCAGAAGATTCTGAATAGTCTGACTTTGTCGCAGGGCTACCCCAAACTGTATCCTCGACGGCATCCTCGTTTGTGGTAACACAAACACCCCTATTTGCCGACGTTCCTGCGGAGTAATATGCCAGGATAACCTGGACTCCATGGATTGTTGTTTGAGATGTATCTGCAAACTTTACCTGGACATAGGTAGCGTCATTGTCGTCTGCGTCTATCTCAGTCTGTGCTACACGATACGTTGTAGTGCTTAGAGGGACGCTATTGAGTTGGTCGTGAGCATGGACTGATGCGCTTATCGCCGTGGCGCTGGCATTGACAAGGTAGTTGTGGGGGTTGGCAAGTGACGAGTCCTCGTCAGGAGACAGCCCCTCTACAGCACCAGCCCCGATGGGGTAGTCAGCGGTAGCATTCGTGAAGATACAATCGTCAATAAACTGATTGACCGTAACGGCGCTTACGTTTCCGAGCTGTATGTTCGTAGAATATGCCGCTGCCGCAGCATAAGAAACCTGAGTCTGCGCTACCCCGTCGATTTGCCAGTCAATCGTCCTCGGGTTGGCAGAGCTGTCGGCACAAAAGTCTACACGATACCATTGGCCAGTAGTGCAGGCTGGCCCAGTAACGGCCCCGCTTCCGGCCCAGGACATCTCAAAGTTTCCAGCAGACGTTCTCTGAAGCTGTAGGCCACTAGTAGATGAGTAAAAGATAATCTGGTTTGATGTAGATGTTGTGGACCAATATACATAGAAACGGCCAGTTACATAGTAGGAGTTAATCGACTTTGTAACATAGGCGCTTGCTGACGTTGTATTTGACTGAAGCGCATACGTCCCGGTTCTCTTCGTGGTTGACTGAACCGTGGGGCTTCCGGTAATGGCAAAGTATAGTCCACCCCCCTGGGCAGACATCACCCCATGCTCAAACCCTGTCAGCCACAGAACAGCCATCTACATTACCACGTATAGTTACCGCTTTTAGCGCCACAGTTGTATGGCGGCCACAGGACCAGAACTTCCCTGTGGTCTGCGTCATTACATACAGCGAATGGATACCTCGTTCCGCTTGGTGAAATAAGCATCCTGCCAATCACCTGGTCGCCATGGTCACAGCGAGCGTTCTTAAAGAAGGCGTTGTTCTCAGCAGTAGTTGGGGCGGCGTGAGTAAATCCAAGTTCTTGCAGGAGTCGAACAAGGGTCAACAGGTCTGCAGTTACAAACGACGTAGCCTGCATCTCTGGCGGGGGCCAGGATGGGGCCGTTGCAGGAGGCCAGTTAGTAGGCATTACCAGTTCCCCGCTATCTTCACGGATTGGTGCGGGCCTACACCTGTCACCCCGCCTCCTGCCGTATAGAAAATCGTCATGAATGGAAGCGTAGACCCGACATCGTAAGTCGTAATCCCGTTTTCGATTCCGTTTGTTATCCCGCTATCCCCAACAAGAACAATTCTGATATGAGCGCCGCTTGATAGCCCGCCATATGTATTGACAAGTTGTTGCACAAGACTAGTCACGGTAAGTGCGTTATATGAATCGACTAGCCAGTTATACCCTGTCCAATGAAGGGCGCCCGTCCCCTCCTCTGTTGATGGATACGTTACTGTATTACCAGATGATGCCCACGTCGGTCTATCTGCTCCTTCTGTCGTTTGCGGCGCATCATTATCATCAACTACGTATGCCCAAAAATCTGATACCTCTTCATTAGATAATCCATAGAGGTTAGCGTAGGCTGCAGTAATCGTAGAGCCAGACGGTATCTCTTCATCTAGAGTAAAACGGATGTCGGATATATCGTAGGTGTTATTCCATTTCCCAAACCAGATTACGTTTCCTGCGCCGCTGTGGAGAAAAGAACCAGAGTCATAATAAAACTGAACATCATCTCCGCTTGCGGCAACATACCCATAGACTCCATGTCCAAGGTCGCCACCCTCGAAGTCGTCAAGTCTGTTCGCCGTAGAATAAAAGTTTATCCCTGCCGACCCAGATTCTATGGATGTCTCGTCCGTCAAATGTGTGAACGGTATCGAATCATCATAAACGACGATGGTTATATTCGGGGAAGTCCCCATCACCTCGATCCGCACTATGGAATTGGTAGCGACTGGCGATGGCCCATTATTAAGAGCGTTCTGAGAGTTATTAACCCACTCCCCAAGCTCCCAAGTCGTTTCGGTTATTGAAATATAGTAGTTATCCAGCGACGAACCCGTATCCCTGGCCCTGACGTTGACTCCGCAGAACTCGCCCGCCCCGCCAAGCGTCGTGATTTTCGCCTGTGAATACTGGTCAGCTCCGAACGTATCGGCGTTCCAGAAAGCGAAGGCATCACCACCGCCACCCTTGGCAACATCCGTATCCCTCGTAATCGTTCCAAGTTGGGCGGTCCAGCTTGCGCTGAGAGAACCAGTCCCTGCGAAATCGTATGTCGCTGGAAGGGCCATTAGAACCTCGCCCCCATCAAGGAGAACGGCGGGAACTTCACCGCCAGGGTTCTCAGGGCTTCCCTGATTGTCATCGTTCCTGTGATGTCGGACGCATCAATCTTCATGCTCTCGACGGCCTGGATGAGGAGCTGCCTTTTCTGGACTGGTATCTGCGAAACCGTGGCATCCAAGCCAATCCCCGACAGAAGCCCCGTCCCTCCCAATCCAGCGTATCGGCTGGCGATGGCGAAGAACCCCCTGATGACCCTGATGATAGCCTTATACGTCAGGCTCGTCGTGACCCAATGGGCGGGGAGATTCGCCGCTTCGAGAATCCCCTGCAGGGTAGTCACATCTGCCGCTGATATGTTGGCGGTCAGAACGGCAGGAAAAGAGAACACATCCGACTGTGCTGAGATGTCGGTGTGCTGCGCCGCACTTGCGACAGCCGCAACGAGAATAACATCGTATTCCCCGTAGCTCTTGGCTTGCCAGTTGATTGTCTCGCATGATGGCAGAGTCGTCGGATTCCCGAACCATCCAAGATATTTCGGGCCGAACTTGTTCCTGTCGGCGGCCTTCGCCTTGGGGACGATGTAGATATTCACGTTACCATGTCCCTATCATCGTGGTGCTGACGTAGGCCCCTACGGGCAAGGCTTCCGATTGGGCTGCGACCTCTATGATCAGAGCATTCCACCTAGGCGGGGAATCAGCGTCCGATGAATACCCGATCCTGGCCTTTAGTGCGTTTACCTGCGCTGCCGTCCACCCACCAGAAGGAACAGTTACCATGGCCCCTTTGTACTGAAGAACCGTGCCCTCAGAGGAGTGATCGCCGCTGAACACAGTCGTGGACTGCGAGTCGGCGTCGAAGATATAGGCCTTCCCATTGTTCGTGCTCCACCCCGAAGAGTTCAGTTGCATCAGAGCCCGCGCCCCGAATATCGTCCCGCCGATGGAAGGGTTATTGAACTGTACTTCTACGTATTTGGCAGCGTCAGTGGCGTTCTGCTGGATGTAATCAGTCCCCTCGGTCCCAGACCAGGGGTTTTCGTTGAGCTTATCGTAGGCGTAGACCGTTGTTCCGTTGATTGGATCCCCGGCACTGTTCTCCAGGTATGTATCGGCGTTGTCGTGTGTTCCATCAGCGTTTGGCCTGATCCCAACAACGACATGTTCGCCTATGGGGTAGTCACCTGAAGTGTTGGATATGATGAGGTCGTCGTAATAAGCTTCCAGGTTATATGTGGCTGAGTACGTAAGCGTAGGCCTGACGTATGTCGAGGTCCCCGTAGCGATGCCCGTCTTTTGAGGCTGGGCGTTCCCGTTGAGTTGCCAATCAAGTGTGCCGTTCGTAACGTCATATTTGATATCGATCCTAACCCATTGGTCCCCAGCATATTCTTCAGTAGAGTATGTAGATCCACCCTCGCTGTCGTGATATATCCGGAATAGGTTCGTTGATGGATAGTAAAAGAGCCCAGGGCTCTGCCCGCCGTTGCTGTAGATATCGAACACGAACGAAGATTCCTGATTCGTTTCTGGCCAATAAAAATAGAAGCTGACCACCTGCATGGTCTGTGACCCTGTTGGTATCCAAGTGTACCCGTTGGTAGCAACACCCGCTGCGGTGGCAAGTTTCAGGGCATACGAGCCTGTCCTCTTGATAGAAGACTGAGTCGTTGCCAGCGACACATATTCGGCTATGCCAAGGCCATATTGCGACAGCGTTGGAAGTCCGTGCTCGTATCCTGTTATATACGTCGGTGTAGCCATGTCTCTCTCCTATATGGGTCTCGGGCTGTCATCGCGGTCAGAGGTTATTCCTGACTGATACGTGTCGTTCAACGCCGTGTCTATGCACGGAGACGTATCCTTGAGATGGAGATCCGGTGTCGTTCCTGCAGACAGGAACAATGGATCTGCGTTGACACATGTCGGCTCAAACACGGACTTAACTGTAGTGTTATCGTAGGTCGTGCCGCCCACCTGGACGACGTTACCAAGAGGTTGGTAGTAGCAGTTGTATTCGTGCGTTGCCGATGTCCCAGACGGGGCCCTGAGACAGAGCTGTGTCGTTCCCCTGTTGGCATTGTTCTTGATGTCCCATCCAGCCAGGCCAGATCCAAGGTACATGTTGGCGTACCCGGCTATCCTGGTATTGTTCCTGAGCATGGTGTTGTTATAGACCTTGTTCCCGGTCCCAGGCTGATCGTCTTCTACGATGTATATACCAGCCCAACCATTGTCGTGCATAGTATTGTTTAAGAGTTCCACGTTGCTGGTGGATCCGGTGAACGTCATCCACCCATGCTCCGTGTTATGCGAGAAGTCATTGTTCTCGAACTTGACGTTGTAACCATGACGGAATAAATACCATTGGGGGTGTCCCTCTCCCTCGAAGTTCCATAACTCAGCCCCGACCCTGCCATTGGTGCAGGTGTTATGGTGGAACCAGGCGTTGGACACACCGGACACGCCAAGGCCATACTCCTCGAATGTACCCTCAACTGGGTTTGTGCCCCTGTGGTTGTCGTCGCAAGTGTTATAGCAAACCTCGATATTCCCATCAGATAGCCCGATATAGACCCCCGTCCCCGATCTACTACAGTCGTTGTGGGCTATATAGACATCATGCGCTGGGGCAGAGAAGTGGTCGTATCCAAGATGATCTATGGCATACCCGGTCCACTCTGTTACTGTGTTATATGTAAATGTATTATGATGGGAAGTGTATGATGCACTGTGCTGGCCTGTATAATACACCCCCCGCATCTCTTGCGGGATCGACCTGATCCCTGTGAATGTGCACCCGGTTACGGTATGGTATGCACACCCATACATCTGGAGGGCTATCCTCGGGGTGTTCGTAACCGTGACGTTGCTGAACGACCAGTTGTCGCTCCACATCCCAAAGAAGACACCGCTCGAGTTCGTCCCGTAGGCATGAATGTCCTGGAATGTTATGTAATGCCTTGGATCGGCCCACCCTGTATAGAACAGGTTGGTCTGATATGTATATTCTATACTTGAATAAGATATATTAGGATCAAGCTCTGAATATATATATAGCGTATAGTCTGTCTCCCAATACCAGTCCATGTCCTGTGATAGTATGGCAATGCCGTTCTGCCATCTACCCGAGGCCCCGTCGAAGATGACATTGAAGATCCTATATCCATACGTGGAGTGGTATACGCCCTGGATGTCATGGACATGCCACACATTGTCTGGGTCAGTGATATTATGAACCCAGTTACTGTTAACCTCAACAGCCCCGCTATACTTTGGCGTAGCCCCGGCACCGTATGCCCCGAAAATTATGGGGGCCCCGATAGATCCAGAGAAGTCTATGGAGACCGTTCCCCTCAATAGGCTGTTCCGCTTGGCCCAGACACCATCACCAGGGCTATAGGCGTGAGCATTGAGCTGGGTCAGCGAGTTCCACGGAGATCCGATAGATCCGTCGCCGCCACCGGCAGCAGATGAATCGATATAGTGATCAGCCATTGTTTACCCCTGGTACTCGAGAGCGCCAATGTCTGGCGTTGAATCATTCCTGTCCCTACCCTGGTTATCGTCGTCGATCCCGGTTACGGGGGTTCCACCAGCCAGGAACGGGGAGCTTGCTGTAGGCTCAAAGTATGCGTAGGTCAGTGCCCTCGGGACGGTTGATCCAGACTTGGCCAGCAAAGGCGCTCCAATGATATCCCCAGTCCCGCCGAATCCTACAGGAGGGGTCCTGTGCCAATTGTTATGGTCAAATGTTACCCCAGACGTAACGGATCTCGCCAGCTGGACATCGGTATCATCCTGCCAAATGACATTATTGCAGAATCTTCCACCAGTGGCGGCCCCGCCGTAGCACATCAAGTTAGCGGATTCAACGATACGGTCAAAAACCTGAGTGAAAGTATTGAAGGCGACGAGAGTTCCATTCCAATTCGTCGTCCCTACATATATGCTCCTGTCCCCGCCCCATGTGATGTTGTTGCGAACAATGTTGTCAGATGACTGCGGGGTGTGACCTTCGTCCCCTAGCCCTATACAATTCTGGGACGTGCAGTACTGCTGCGACTGGTTCCCCGGCGTGTAGTAAGAGAGGTTTCTCTGCGCCGTAGCATACTGAGTGTCGGAGAGGTAGAGGTTAACGGTGTAGTTATTGCAGATAATGTTGTCTTCGATAGTATTATAATAGCTCTCGAACGTCGAGATCCCTTCTCCCCAGTTGCCAAGAGATAGGCAGTTTCTTACTGTTCCGTGTCCGGTGTTTCCAAAGTCACCGTGGCGACACAGAGAAATGCCCCAACCCCAACTACCCGCAACCCCATATTCGTTGCTTACGGCATTATAGTAAGCAGTGCAATTCTCGATGACATTGTAATCAGCGAACCCGCCTATGCCTCCGCCGTAGTTGTGGTGTGCGTAAATGTTGTCGGCCGAAGCGTAATCACCAACCAGGATTACGGCGAGGTTCCCGCCGCGACGGATCTCAAAGTTCCTGACGGTGTGGTATTGGCCATAGATGTGGAACATCCCGCTGCCGCCACCGCCAATCGTGTAGTTGTTCCCGTCGATGATCGGAGACTCACCTGGATAGTTGGTGATAACGACAGGGTTGGCGGCCGTGCCGTGATTAAGGTAGCCCCAGGTGGACTGTTCCTGATACGTGCCTGATCTAATATATACGGCTATAGGGTAGCTCCCTGCCGTGTAGTGTGCTGCGGCATACTGGAGCGTTTGCCATGGACCGTGGGCCCCGTCGTAGTATGGAGCCTTCCCGTCATAGGCATTGTTGCCGTAGGTCTGGCTGACGTAGTACTTCTGGCCACTGAATGACTGGTATTCGTAGGCCCCTATGTCAGGCCGACCTGCGCCAATGGAAATAATCGGCGTCGGCTGGCTGAATCTAGCGCTTATAAAACCAACAGGGATCGTTATGCTGGTTACGCTATCTGGCCACTTTGGCTTAACGCGCACATGGCGCTTGCACGAAAACAGGGCCATCCTATCACCCGCATCTGAATAGGTATTCTACCCTCCCAGGAGTAGCCGCACCGGCCGTTTTCGTGTCACCGATCTTCTTTATCCAGATGGAATCGATTAGATCAGGTTCTCCAAACCGTTCTGTCACCGCTTCCTGCACCGTATGCCACTGCCAGTCGTGGCCGCACAAGAGCTTCTTGGCCTTCGGCATCCATGCCTCGATGTCTTCCTTGACGCTCTTGTAGTCGTGTGCACCGTCGATAAACACCATGTCTACCGACTTGTCCTCGAACAGGCTGGCCGCCTCGAGACTGGTCATCTCCATTGTCCTGAGGTTCTCAAAATGGCCCACGTTGGCCAGGAACTGAGGCAGGATCTCAGTCGTTGTGGCCTCTACGTGCGGCCCGGCCAGCTCTTCACTGCTGCCCTTCCATGTATCTACGGCATACACAGAACCCTTGCACCCGGTCAGGAGGGCGTGGGTGGACCGCCCCTTCCATGACCCTACCTCTACGACGTTGTCCATCTCCTTGGCTGTATCGTGAAGCCAGTTAAGCTCGCTCTTGGTCATCCACCCTTCGATCTGGTTATCGTAGGTCTCCCGATCTTTCTTCCAGCCCTGGAACTTCATCTCCGTGACAAAGTTCTCCCTCTTGTACGCGATCTTCCCGACATGGCCAAGCGGAATGGTGGGGTCAGCCCAGATCTTGTAGCCCAGGGACTTAGCCCTACGGCAGAATGCCAGGTCTTCGCCTTCCTCTACGCCATTAGGAGAGTACCCGAAGCCAAACGGTGTCCCAAGATCGCTCGTGACAGGCCTGGTGAACTGTTCCAGGACGGCCCTCTTGATGAGCAGGAACCCCGTCCCGATCCCATCCACCTCGAACGGCTTCTCAAGCTCGTCGAACTCAGCGTAGCACCTGAACTGGCCGTTCTCGTTGAGCTTGTAGATCGTGGGCGTATAGAACTCGCCCTTGTGGTAATAGACGCCGCCTACAATGTCTAGGTCTCGCTCCACCAGCCTGGTGATGCCGTAGACAGGGAACTGGATGTCTGAGTCGATCCACATCAAATGGGTAGCCTGCGTACCGTTTAGGTACTGTTGACAGACAGAGTTCCTCCCGGCAGAGATGACCGAGCATTCGTTGGACAGGACGTTGTGGTTGATCTGGTGCTCGTATAAATGCCTTCTCGCTGCAAGGAGCGAGTGGAAACATTCCGGCTCCAGCTGTCCCCGTTGGACTGGTAGACCGATGACGATAGACGGCATAAAACCTCCGCTCAGCAACGAGCCGTTATTTAAGAGGGAAGAAGCAAGCCGAAATCGGTTCCGGATGAACCGTAACGCTTATGGAGACCGCCTTCTCCGTGGCTTCCGGCTTCTTCTCTCCCTCTTTCTCGTCGCTGCCCTTTGTATCGGTAGGCGGAATGTCGGGCTTTTCCATGATTAGCTCAATCTCATGAGTCCGGACGTTGACCACTGAATGGTGAACGTGCCGTTGGATGCCGTGTAGTCCTGTCCGAAGTCGAAGCAGCAGACCAGCGGATCCGTGGTAGCCGCCCCAGTGGACTTGTATACGGCCGCGAACCTGGCCGTGATATAGGCACTGGCCCAGCTGACATCTGCCGAATCCCACGATCCGAGGTTGTTGGTCAGGTCGTAGGTAACGGTGTTGGCGGCAGTAACCCCCATAGAAACGCCGCCTGTAGTGTAGCCAGTCGTGCCACCGGCCGTGACCTCGTAGGTCGTGATATCGTTGCGGAAGTCATGGGCCGTTCCGGCAGCGGAGACAGTGGTGTACGTGCTCTGCATGAGCATAACGTACAGGTTGTTGATCTCCAGCGGGACGGTCCCTTCCATGCACTGTGCCTTCCATGTCGTGTACAGAAAACTAGCCATAGTTCCTCCTAGGTTTCGATCCAGACATCCCCATCTTCGCCCTGGTCGTTACTGGGCGGGGAGTCTGATACAGTGAGCTTCCTGAGCCATGACGGCTCGCCTGCTGTGTTGATCTGCAGAACGTCCATGGGCTCACCACCCTCCGGCAAATGTGGATTACCAGAGGTCGTGTCCGAGGAAGACTCCGCGCTGGCTGCCGCCGTGGCGTACCGATCAATGATCGTCTCGACTTGTCTCCGCAGCTCAGGAGATGCCAAAGACGACTGCTTCGGCCTGAACGCAGGATCATCAAACGGATTCATCCTGGTGTCAGTCGGAGTACTTTTTGTTCTTGTGAACATCCTGCCTCACATACATAAAGCAATCGTTTATTTTCAGCGGAGCGTTAAGTTCCTCCGCATTCGTGAACTCGATAGAGAACCACTTGGCCCTACCGCCGACCTCGAACTTCTCGATGATCGGACGCCGGTACTCCCTGTCTGTGGACGACGGGGTGACCCCGGTCAGGGCGTAGGTCCTGAAAACATCCTTGTCCATATCCACGTAGACGTTGGCTGTCAGCGTGTATCCGGTGTTTAGCTCGTACTCTACGTCTATGCGCCTGAGGTTTCCGTGCTTCTCGAGATCCACCCAGCCCTTCCTGTAGGTCGCGGGGATCAAACTGGCCCCGTCAAGGTACCCGGAGTCGCATAGGTAAACGTACCCTGCCCGGCTACCCATCTTCAGGACGTTCTTCTTGGTGGAATCACGGCATACGGAAAGGCAGGACGGCAGGTGCGTGAACGCAAATGTATACCACTTGTTTCTTAGGTAGTTCCACACTACAGTTGCAGCTCCGCCAGTCGTCCTGTCGTTAAATGTAAACCACACCTCATTGTATTCTTTGTTGTGTGCAGCCACATTAAGATCGTTACTCGTGTTGACTGCCGAGTTGACGGTCTTGCGGACAGGGATAGAGAAGTCTGTTCTGTAAGCGTTCTGGCCGTCGTAGACCTCAATCCCACGGTAGCTGCGGAACATCAGATAGTCATTCACCTCTACCAGCGTACCAGGCGAGATGCAACCGACATCGTTGTTGAGCTGGTACACCCCGTAGAGGAGACTGTTCTTCTGGATTACGAAGATGGCATTCGGTTTGAAGACGTAGATCGAGTCCTTATACGGGATAACTCCAGTAATATCATCTCCAGGTATACCGCGTCTGATAGCGATCCACCCTGTAGCGGTATTAAAATGCTCTGGCTCGTTGATCCTGGAGTAGTAGCCGAGACATTCTGTATGATCGAATACCCAGAGCCTATCATCCCAATAACAAGAGAACTTGCCATCGGGGCATACATAGTGGTCCTCCTCGAGCAGGGCTCCGAGAAGGGTGTCGGGGATGCTATCAACAAATGTTTCTGTGACGTTGTCGTTGATAGTAGCAAGGTAGTAGAACTGGGATCCACCGGAGGTAGTACGATAAATGTTTCTACCTGTGGTCTGCGCATCTGGTGATATGGGAATGGACGTAAGTGAAACCTGTTGACTGGTTGGATCGGCTGAACAGACGGTGCAATCAAAGGACCAGGATTCACCGTAATTGTTCGTTGTCGTGTTTGTGAATGTAAGGATGAGACCATAGTTAATATACATAACAGAAGACATCTTGAGTTCCGCAACATAACTGTCACCTCCATCGTAGCTTATTTGGACTGTATCTGTTCCAAGGCCATCGGTGGCTGAAACCCATATGCGTACAGATGCCGATTGGGTATTGGCATAAGTCCCGGTAACCACAAGCGTCCCGTCTTGACCGTATCCGTCGTGTGTAACGGCCCCGATATAGGACTTCGTGGCCCGGCTTTCACACCCGTAGTCACCTCCCCTAAAGTATGTGACGGCATACAGGTGTGTACCAACCAGGGGTTGGGAGCTTGTACTTATATTGTATATAACAATAGAATCAATATATACATCAGGAGGGGTAGAAAGTTCCGTTGTGTTCCTGCGCTGTGAAAGATATACGGCAGCGCTGGCAGAAGACGATCCGTATATACCCTCGATCTCTCTGAGCTGGACCCCGTTCTTGAATGATTTGACCGTAGCGTGAGAAACATCAGTAGCGTCGACGTAGAACTTCCAGGTATCGAACCCGCTGTACCCGACGAGCCCCGCTGCATCATATGGGGTATCGTGACCGTCAAGGATCGTCACCCCACCTACGCTGAACATGACCCTGAGGTGGAAAGACCCGGTAAACACGTTCAGGAAGAAGGCATCGTTCTCGTTTGGCCCAGTCCCCTGGGATCCGATACTCTTAAAGTAGGCTGGGAACTCTACGGTGAACTTGCTTCCTATGGAATCTGTGGGAGTCAGGTGCCTTTGGGCGTAAGTAGTGCCAGATTCAGCCCCGGTTGTCAGCCTTAGATACTTCGTGTCGGCGTCTGGACCAACCTCTGAGTCTGGATCTGATGTGTATAGGGAGGAGTCCCCGGTTCCAGAGTCCTCGTCAACCCAGTCATCCAGGTCTGCAAAGTGCTCGTGTACGACCAGCGTCTCCGCAGACGTGTACTGAGGGGCCGCAGAGGGGATGGTTGTAGGCGCATCGATCCCGATTTGGTAGCAGTTTCCGTCGCTATGGATCATCCTGCTGCCCTTCTCGGTGATGATGAACTTCTTCCCTTGGGCTTCGATGATATTTGTTGGGTGGTCCAGGACCGTGGGGAATGAATACAGGCTGGTCCAGGCCCCAGACGACACCTTGTTGTAGATGGCGCTGTCGAGGACTGCTATCTGGCAGAACTGGGCGCTCGAGTCGAAGTATGTCGCGTACCCGTATACGTCGTGATCACCGAACGAGGATTCCTCAGTCAGGCCAAGGCGCTTCTCGACCCGCTTCCCGTCCTGGCTAAGGCGGAAGTTCCGCATGTACACGGCATCTTCAATGGCCAGCCCATCAGACGGGGACATCTCGTCTACACCGCCGTTAAGCGGCAGCTGGAACCGCTTGAGTCCAGGGAGGTTGAGCACCTTCTCTCCTAGTCGAAGAACCCACTAGTGTCGTAGAATGCCTCATCCCTGTCGTCAAAGGTTGTCCTCGAGAGGATCGATTCTTTGACAAACCTGGGCTGCTGGTGGAACCTGCCCGCCCATGTCTTTCTGATCGAATAGAACCTGCGGGCATAAAGCTTCTCGATCCCTGTAGTAATGGCCCCGAACGCCGTTCCGGCTATAACCGCAGCCTGGTACGCAATGAGCCTATGAGTGACGGGAGGTAGATACGCCGGTCCATCGGTGCCCATGCTCACCGCTTCCGGACGGATCATATACACCCTTGCGTAGGAGGCTACTGTACCAGACGGCGTCGGGACCCAGTTGATCCTGCTTCCGGTGAAGTAACAGTATGGCGGGTAGTCGGTTGTCTGCCCGTTATACTTGAAATACTGCATGTCCGAAGGGTCGATGATGCGGATCTCCCTCGGAGTCTCGTCGGAAAGATTGACCTGTACGCTCCACACCTGCCAGAAGGTCGTGGTAAGTGTCGAGTACGACGTGCTTGCAGTTAGGCCCACGTCCTCGGTAGTCAGGATCTGATCCGGCATGACGTTCACCAGATCCAGGACAACCTGCTCCTGAGCGTCGTAGACAAAATCCTGCAAGTTTCCGGTATCACTCATGAGCGCACCCGCATCGTTGGAAAGCTCGTTAACGAGGTAGCGGGCTGCTAGAATGATCTCGGCTTTAGTCATTACGCCGCTCCGGGAATCTCGTATCCTTCGATCATAACGTAGGCCGTTCCCGCATCGATTGTGCCAACAGCCAGGCCGTTGAGAAGGATACCATGCGGCATGTACGAAATGTCCACGGCCAAGGTCGATGGAGCCTTTAGGACGACGGCAGACTTGGCGGTACCCGCAGAGTCATATTCCTGCAGGATGAGATCGTCACCGCTGACGGCCCCCTGGTAATGGACGTGAAGGACCCTGACTTTGGTCCCGGCAGCCTTGACGGCTCCGGTGCTATCCAGGACCCACAAATGAGGGGCAGTAATATCATTCGCCATCTTTTCCTCCTGGCATGACAAACGTCTTCGTGTTCTCTAATCTATGCATCTTCATAAGCCCCTCGGCCATCATATCGATAGCCAGTTGCTCTCTCTTTTTCTTGGCTTCTTCTTCCAGCCCCCTGAGCCACCGAAGCTCGTTGAGGGGGTTCTCGACGATATTCATCCTCTGGCCCTCGTACTTCTTCTTCCTGAGCTTCTCCAGCGCCGTATGGCTGGGGTGCTCAAACACGTCGATTGTCCTGGGCCCGTGGATAATGGCAGTGCCGCCGTCTTTCAGCGGCAGTTTGACGTGTACATCCTTGACGATAGCGATCAGGTTCTCCTCAACCTCCGCCCTGTAGGACGGGTCGATGATCTTGAGTTCCTTCTCAAACCACTCTGGTATTAGCATGTTAAATATGGGAGGGGGCCGAAGCCCCCTCCCTACAATCCTTACGTACCAACCGTTCTCGTACCACCAGTAAGTGCGTCACCGATCCAGTTAGTCCCATCACTGAAAAGAAGCATGATCCCGCCAACATTGTTCGCATCCGTAGTGAACTGAATATTGTCGGCAGCAACGTCGTTGAAGGTGATGAGAGTATCTGCTGTCGGAGCAGCCACAGTCAGGTGGTAGTCCGTTGAAACAGCGATTAGATACCACAGCCCCGTTGCCCCTGTCGGGGAAGGAAGGGTTAGGGTAACATCAGCTGTCCCGGCCACGACAATAATACCACACTGCCCAGGATTCAGAGTTGATGTCGCCGTGACTTTTGTCACGGGAAAGGCAAAAGGAAAACGAGGATAGGCGTACCCGCCTTTGCTGGCACCCATTTGTGTAGGCATGTGTTACTCCTTAGGTCGCAACCGTGAAGTCGGTGGCCAGGTTGGGAAGCATGCAGGCGAAGTAGGCCGTCCCGTCGCAGGTGACGAGGATCGCGTTCCCAGGCTGGTTAGCGTCGATGGCCAGGCCGTCAGCCGTCACGTCTGCGAACGTGATCAGCGTATCGGCCACGGCGTTAGTGACGGTCAGATTCTGGGCCGCGCCAGCGATAAAGATCGCCCACCAGCCAGCACACAGGCCAGGGAGGGTGAAGATCACCGCCCCGCCAGCTCCACGGGTGCTGAAGATTGTGCCAGAGTCGGACTTGACGCATGTGTAGTCTGCGGTCTTTGTAGCGGTGCGGAGAAAGAAACCGCCTGACGCGGCTTTCAAGTCCACAACCGCGCCCGATTCTGCTTTGAGCTTGCTGAATAAAGCCTTGGCAATACTGATCATAACAGATCTCCTTAGGTCGCAGAGTGCTTGACGTAACGGAGATACCCGTTCGCCTTGGGCCTGGAGCAGGTCATATTGTAGTACCAGCGAAGGTTCGCCACGTACTCGTCCTTGCCCTGGACCCTGCTGAGAATGTTCCCGTCTGTGCCAGGCAGCCAATCGAGGCCGTTCCTGTCGGGAGCGGAAACCTTGATCGAGCCATCATCGAAGAAGTAGATCCGGCCGTCCGGGCAGTCTTCGTCGTAGATGATCGGGATCGACTTGGTCTTGCCAGCGAAGAACTTGATGCCCGTGAGGCCGCCCCAGAGACCGGGGTCGTTGGGCATGGTCTTGTCGGCCTTGAGGATCTCGAAGAGGACGCGCCAGATAACGTCATTGGTCAGAATGACGCTGATCGTGCCCCACTTCTCCATCTTCTGGATACATTCCAGGAGCTTGATTTCGGTAACGACGGCAGGCGTGGTGATCGCAGCGCCCATGTTGAAGACCTGGCCGCAGGCCCAGGTATAGGCCGTTCTGTCGACGCCCTGGAATGCGCTCGAGGCCGTGATACCGATATAGGGGTTGGTTGCGGAGATGATGCCCTGCAGGCCCATCGGAACGCCGGTACCGGCAGCTTCCGTGGTCGCATAGGTATCATGATCGAAGATCAGGGAGTTGGCACCGCAGGTGATGGCTTCGGCCATCGTCAGGGTGTTCGTCCCAGCGGCGTCGTCGGACATCGTGCTGATCTTGACATCCTCGACTTCCTTGACCCCGGCCGACGTGTAGATGTCTACCGACATTCCCTCGAAGAGGTACTTGCCAGGATCGGTGTAGTAGTTGGAGTCGATGCCGAAGAGGCCCCAGTTGGTCGTGTCGCCGTCCACATAGCAGGTCGTGGAAGCGGAGACGGCGGTCTTGACGATCCCGAGACGGCCTGACCCGTCACCCCAGAACTGCTTGTTAAGCTTGTTCGGGATGTAGGCCATGAGGTTTTCGGTCTCGCTCTTGACCAGCTCCTTGACCGCTCCGGATCCCTTGGAGCAGGCGATGGCCAGGTTGTCGAACTGGAGAGAAGCGTACATACCGCGCTTCATGTAGAAGGTGAACTCGCTGTAGGACGAGCTGTCGGCCGTGGGGAAGGTGGTGCTGGAAGACGGACGAGCAGATTTGGGCTGCCCGTAGACGACCTTCTGCACACCATACTTGCCCAGGCAGGTGTCGGTGTCTGTCTTGAAACGATCATAGATCGTAGTGTTGTTGTACCACATGACTTCCAAGCCCGGCTTGATATACTCAAGGAAGAACTTGTTCAGTCCGGTGGTGCTCAGTGTCGTGACGGCCATGATTATCCTCCGGAAATAGCTTTCTGTGTTTCGGGATCTTTCATCCCGGCTTCAATAGCCTCTTCTAGAGACTTGAACTTGTAGCGTGGATCAACCTTCGGCCGGGAGACGGGCTCCCTTGCCGGGGTCCTGGAGGCTCGATCCAAAGTCGGAGGAAGATCGGAACCGTTACCGCCCTTGACCTTGGCAAACAACTTCGGGAACTTAGCCGCAAATTCCTCTGGCGTCATGGACTCCTCGTCGATCACCGGAGCTGACGGTGCTGATTCGCCCTTCGCCTTCTTCTGGAACTCGTGGATTTCCTTGATCGTTTCTCTGGCTATCTCCTGAATCGGCCGGTGCTGATTCTCTTTCGCAGATAGCTTGGTCTGGAAGACGCTGATAACCTGTTCCTGTGTGGCGCTGCGGCCGTCCTCGAGCTTAACGTCCTCAATCGGATATTCCTTTTGAGCGTCCTCGATGGTTACGGCAACGCGCCGGAAGACGGCGTCCAGAAGCATCATCTGGGCGACCTTCTTCACTTCCTTGATCTCCTGGTCCTGTTTATACTGCCTCAGGACGACTCCCTTTTCGTAGTCCGTGATGTAGTCTGGATCTACGCCGTACTCCTTGAGAATCTGTTCCTCGGTCTTGTCTCCTGTAGTCGTCACCACAGGCTGACCAGGCGTCTTCTCTTGCTCCGGCTTCGCTCCGACCTTATCTTGCGCTGCCGCCAGCATGGCGTCCAAGCGCTTGGCCTGTTCGAGCAGCTGTTTGTTCCTGGCGTCAAACTCCGTCTCCCACTTCTTCCTGTCTTCTGAGTCGGCCTGACGCTTCTGGGTGTAGTCAAACCCCTGCTGAGCCATATCGATGAGCTGCTTCTTGCTGTAGACCGGGACTTCCTTACCCTTGTGCTTGAGGACCTCGATAGGCTTCCTGTCCTTGCTTTCTGTCCCAACGGGCGGACAGTCAGGACACTCGTCTTCGTCGGCCTTCTTAGCGGGCGGGGCGGGGGCGGTCTCCGGCTCTACGGCTTCAGCCCATCCCTTGGCGAAAAGATCGTCGAAATGTACCTGTGAAGCCTGCTTCCCTTCCGGTTTCGCTTGGGCTTCTTTCTCTTCTGGCATGATCACTCCTTAGCGGTTAGTGTTATTGCACACTCGTCATTTGGCGAGTTCTTGCCACTTCTGGCGTAACAGTAGCCCCTTCGGCCATCGTCTGAGGGGGTGGAACCTGTGGCTGGGCCATCTGGGCCTGAGCCGCCTGGGCTTGCTGGGCCATAGCCGCAAGCTTCTGCATCTTCATCATGTGCTCCATGATGTGATTCTGCAGCCCGGTCCATGTCTCTAGCGGCCAGCGCATGGCCTCTTCAGACTTGGCCAAGTCGGTGTGTTCTGTCATGTGAATAGCATCGTCGTCGTGGAGGTAGATGAACACGCCGCCCTTATCACGCTCGTTCTTCCAGACCCCACTGAGGAACGCCTGG
>Ga0079303_10000015_pt1 | contig 45283 bp, 40 predicted proteins | sample Methanogen_OWC_FD_77073 | JGI IMG/M metagenome (GOLD analysis project Ga0079303, IMG submission 77073) | Enriched soil microbial communities from Old Woman Creek wetland in Ohio, USA - Methanogen_OWC | ecosystem: Environmental > Terrestrial > Soil > Wetlands | place: USA: Ohio | collected...
GATTTGATTTTTATGCCTTCTTTCGAAATCGAAAAAATTGAAAAATCTCTCGTAGATATTTTTATCAACAAAAACAGTCTTGGTGAGATGAATAAAGAGTCCGTAGATAATTACATGAAGTACATCACCGCATGCTCTCGATATATTTTCCATTTAAATCACAATAATTTCAGAAACAATTTTTCCGACGGTAAGGTCAGTTATTTCGCTGATGAATATCCTATACCGGCTAATGATTTCAAACTCATTATGAGATATGCCGACATCGGGGATTTCGTGTATAAAGGATATGTGGATTACGAAGCGGACATATTTTTTTATTTATATGAAAAAATTCGATGAAAATGTTCCTGATAACATTCTTTTCGAAATTGGATGAAAAATAAATTGCATAATCAAGATTCGATAAAAAAACGTTATTTCTTCTCTCTTGCTATAAATATACTTTTATGCGTCCCGCGATTTTTAAACGCGAGTCTTATTCCGCGTGCCCTTGGCCCTGCTTCTTTCGGCGATTATCAATTTCTGATAAACAATTTCACTTCCATCAGGAATTTTCTGGATATGGGAACCGCTACGGCATTTTTCACATATAGCGCAAAAAACGATATATCGAACCGGTTCAACTCCCAATATTTGGCCTGGTTTTTTATACAACTTATTTTGATTGTTTCAATCGTCGCGATATCGGCAATTTCCGGAACGTACGGGCATATCTGGCCGGGGCAGCATATTGAAAACATCATTCTGGCTGCAGTCTGCGTCTGGACGTTTCTATTTGCGCAACAAATCGTTCAGTTCGGAGATTCGAAGGGGCTAACGGTCGAATTCCAGAAGATGAACCTTTTTTCAAATTATATCGCAGCTACGATTCTGACTGGATTATTTTTTTGGGGAACCATCACGATCAGATCCGCTCTTTTAATATACGTTGCAGCCCCTTTATCAATAATTTTTATATCGATTTACAGATATTACTTGCGATTTTTAAAATTCACTGGAAGGTTTAGTGACAGCCTTGCTGAAAATTTCGCATATTTTAGGACATATTGTTCACCACTGGTCATTCTGATGCTATTTACATTTCTGGCGGATTTTCTCGATCGATGGATGCTTCAAAAATTTGCCGGGGCCGAAGCCCAAGGGTTTTACTCGCTTTCTTATAACTGGGCAGCAATAGCGCTTTTGTTCTTCAACCCGGTTCTGAATATTTTCTGGCGCGAAGTTTCCATGCTGATAAGGGACAACAAAAAGAATGAAGCCGGAGCGCTTTTCGACAAATTTGTCAGGTTTCTTTTTGTAATAACGGCTTTCATATCTGTATTTTTGGCTTTCAATGCGAGGGATATAATCCTTTTGATCGCGGGAAAAAGTTTCGAGCCCGCTAGATTTTCGTTTATGACCATGATGTTTTTTCCTCTCGTACAGGTCTACGGACAGCTGGCAGGATGTTTATTCTATGCAGCAGAAAACACGAAGGCATTTCGTAATATAGGAATCGCCCAATCAGTAATATTCACCGCCGCAACATATATAGTAATGGCTCCAAAAAATTTGTTAATACCTGGATTTGAGCTAGGAGCAACAGCTTTTACAGTAAAAGTATTTTTGGCCCAACTGATCGGAACCGATATACTGGTTTATTACATATGCCAAAAAAATCACGTGGCGTACAACAGACTCATCAACCACCGTTTTTTTACGATTGTAACTCTTGTAACAATTTACATGATTCAATTGTTTTTTTTGAGTGAAACTTGCAATAGTGACAATTTAATCGCATCTCTTTTTTTAAAATTTACTTTCTACTTGTTACCGACTAGTCTTATATTTCTCTTTTTCAGCAAATATTTTATAGGTATCGAAATCGAAGAAATAAAAAAATCATTGAAGTACTTCAGGCAAACGACAATTTTATAAAATTCTAAATATCACTTTTATTTTCGGTCAGATTATGATATAATAATTTATTATAAATTCATTAGAAACAAGATTTCAAAGGATGACGGGGGAGCAATAATGTCCACTGATAAATTCGAAAAGAACATTAAAAAAATACTCTTGGTAGAACCGCCAAGAACTATGACCGGCAGCGTTTTAAGAAAGACAAGGCCGACGGTTCAGCCGCCAATAGGCATTGCATATATCGCCGCAGTACTTGAAAACAATAACTATGAAGTAAAACTTCTTGACTGCATAGTTGAAGATGTTAATTGCGCGGTCGGAATCGACATAGGAAATGACATATTCAGGTTTGGCATTACCGACGATCAAATTGAAAAGTTTATAATTGATTTTGCGCCGGATGTCATTGGGGTTTCCTGCATCGTCAGTCTTAAATATGAAGACGCTAAAAACATTTGCCGGATCGCTAAAAAAGTTAATCCGGAGATCATCACGATTATGGGTGGAGCCCACCCAACGTTGAACGCCGAAAGCGTCATCGCAGATGCGAACCTTGATTACATAGTACTTGGCGAAGGCGATTATTCATGTCTCGATCTGATACGTTATATCGAAGGTAAAATAAGCATTGAAGAGCTCGATGGAATAGTAATGAAATCTTCCGGCGCCGTCAGGATAGTTCCGAAGACAAAATTTATCGAAAATCTTGATCTGATTCCTTTTCCCGCAAGACATCTGCTGCCTATCGATAAATACTGGCAGATAAATCTTCCGCATGGCGAGGCAACGAGAAGTCCCTGGTCGACAATGATCACCAGCCGCGGTTGCCCGGCTTCATGCATTTATTGCTCCGCTCAACTTTTATGGGGCAAAAAATATAGGGGACGGTCCGCCGAAAACGTTCTTAATGAAATTAGATCACTTATAAAAGATTATGGAATAAAAGAATTATTGATCGAAGATGACAATTTTACCTTCGACAAGAAAAGAACTGAAAAAATATTAGATGGAATTATTAACGAAAAGATGGATATTACATGGACTACTCCAAGCGGAATAGCTATTTTTACCCTTGATGCCAATATATTAGAAAAAATAAAAAAGAGCGGATGCACCAGCATGACTCTGGCAGTTGAATCCGGTTCGCAAAGAGTTTTGAAGGATGTTATCAAAAAGCCTCTTTCACTTTCAAAGGCAGAAGAGATAGCTATAGCAGCAAGGAAAGCAGGTATAAAAACTAAAGCTTTTTTTATGCTCGGTATTCCAGGTGAAACCAAGGAAGAGATGAATATGACTCTTGACATGGCAAGAAAGTTAAAAGTCGATTGGGCGTGTTTTAACGTTACAACGCCTCTTCCGGGAACGGAACTCTATGAAATATGTAAAGATAAGCACTACATAGACGGAGACATGCTTCCGGGAAATATTGAATATACTACAGGACGTATAAACACAAAAGAATTTGACGCCGATTATGTGAATAATATGTTCGTTGAAGCAAATAAAATAAACTTTCTTGAAAATCCGAACCTTATGGATGGTGGAAATATCGATCAGGCGATACATGATTTCAAACGCGTAATAAGGATGGTTCCAAATCACGAACTAGCCCATTATGCTCTGGGCTTGGCATATGAAAAAAAAGGAATGATCGAGGACGCAATAAAAGAGTGGCGGAAAGTCCTTGACATAAATAGTGAAAATAAAAAAGCAAAAGAATGTCTTGAAAAATACGCGGAAACGATGAAATAAATTTAAAGTATAATAAATGTTAATTAATTCAGGCGGAGCAATAAATAATCGATGGATCTGAAAAACAAAAAAATTCTAGTAACCGGAGCTGACGGTTTTATAGGTTCTCACCTTGTCGAAAAATTACTGGAAATTGGCGCAAAAGTAAAAGCTCTTTCATATTATAATTCCTTCAACAGTTGGGGTTGGCTCGATACTATCGATAAAGAAAAATTGAAAAAAATCGACGTGGTTTGCGGCGATATAAAAGATGCTCATTTCATAAAGGAAATAATGAAGGACGTCGATATCGTTTTTCATCTTGCCGCTCTGATAGCCATACCTTATTCTTACATCTCGCCTGATTCTTATATCCAGACTAACGTCGCCGGCACTCTTAATATTATTCAAGCCGCCCGTGAATCTGGAATAATCAAGTTCATACACACTTCGACTTCGGAAGTATATGGAACGGCGCAATACGTTCCGATAGATGAAAAACATCCATTACAGCCGCAGTCTCCATATTCCGCTTCAAAAATAGGCGCCGATATGATCGCTTTGAGTTTTTACAATTCGTTTAACACTCCGATCACTATTATCAGACCATTCAACACTTTCGGTCCACGCCAATCGTCTCGAGCTGTAATTCCGGCCCTTATAACCCAGATTCTGAATGGCAATAAAAATATAAAACTTGGCAATCTCACTCCCAGACGTGATTTTAATTACGTTAAAAATACAGTCGACGGTTTTATAAAGATCGCCCAAAGCGAAAAATCCGTTGGCGAAATCATTAATATCGGTTCTGGTGAAGAAATTTCAATCGGCGAGCTTGTCGAAATATTAAGAAATATTACAGGCAGGGATTTTAAAATAATTACAGACGAAGTAAGGATCAGACCTGAAAAAAGTGAAGTGGAACGACTTCTGGCTTCGAATGAAAAGGCCCTAAATATAATCGGCTGGAGGCCGGCATATACTTTTGAAGAAGGACTTAAAGAAACCGTGAAATGGTTTGAAAAAAACATTGCAAAATATAAAGCCGATTTATACAACGTCTAATTATCTGAATTTGGAGTTAAAATGGATTCTAATGATGCATACATTCCACTTTCGGTTCCAAATCTGAAAGGGAATGAATTGAAATATGTCGGTGAATGTATAAAATCGGAATGGATTTCATCAGCTGGCTCATTTGTCACCCGTTTTGAAAACGAGCTTGCATCTTATGTCAAAGCTAAATATTCGACCGCGGTATGTAATGGAACGGCGGCTTTGCACCTGGCGCTCCTCATTACCGGAATAAAACCAGGCGATGAAGTATTCGTTCCAACTCTGACTTTTATCGCGCCGGTCAATACGATAAAATATGTCGGCGCAACTCCTATTTTCATAGATTGCGACGATCATTTGAATATTTCCCCATTTGCGCTAAGTAAATTTATCGATGAAAATTGCATTTATAAGAAAAGCTGTCTGATAAACAGAAAAACCGGCGGAAAAATCAGCGCAATAATCCCGGTTCACATATTTGGCAATGCTGTAGATATGGAACCTATAATGGATCTGGCTGAAATGTATGGATTAAAAATCATAGAAGACGCCACTGAGTCGCTGGGCACATATTACACCAAGGGCCGGTATGCAGCTCGAAAAACCGGGACCATAGGTCATATTGGCTGCTACTCCTTTAACGGCAATAAAATAATTACTACAGGCGGAGGAGGAATGCTGGTATCCGATAACCAGGAATATGTCGAAAAGGCAAGATATCTTTCGACGCAGGCCAAAGATGATGCTTTGCATTATGTGCATCACAATATCGGATATAACTACAGGATGACCAACATTCAAGCAGCACTGGGATGCGCCCAACTCGAAAAAATCGACGAATATATTAAAATCAAGAGAAATAATTTCGCGATATATAAAAAAGAGCTCGCTGGAATTAGTGGATTGTCGTTTATAAATGAACCCGAATATTGTTTCAGCAATTTCTGGTTTTATTCTTTGATGATCGAAAAAGAAAAATTCGGAATAGATAAAGATAATCTGATATCCTGCCTGAAAAATGAAAGAATTGAATCAAGGCCGATATGGCATCTCAATCATATGCAAAAACCATACAAAAATGATCCACGCGGTATAATTTTAAAGGCAAAAAAATTTTTTGAAAGAGTAATAAACATACCATGCAGCGCCAATTTGAGGCGCGAAGACATAAGCCGAGTGATTAAATCCATAAAAGAGGTTCACACCAATGGATAGGCTGCACAATGTTTTTATAAATAAGGAACTCAACATCAGGCAGGTAATGGAGAAAATTGACGAAAATGCCAGTAAAATAGCGCTTGTAGTAGATGATAAAACCCGTCTACTGGGCATTATTACTGACGGAGACATCAGGCGCTGGATTTTAAAGAGTGGAAGTCTTAATGAAAAAGCTTATGAAATAATGAATAAAGAACCAATGTTCCTTAAAGAAGGTTTCGATATATCTGAAGCTCGTAAAATAATGAATTTCAAAAAGGCGTCGTGCATTCCAGTCGTAAATTCTGAAAATGAAGTCATTTCAGCTGTATGGTGGGAAGATTTTTTTGAAGAAAAATATAAAAAACATGAAAAAATACAAGTTCCGGTCGTAATAATGGCCGGAGGAAAAGGTACCAGACTGGAACCATTTACGAAAGTTCTCCCCAAAGCCCTGATCCCGATAGGCGATAAATCGATACTTGAAATTATTATCAACAAATTTATAGAACATGGGTGCGAAGAGTTTTATTTATCCATCAATTATAAAGCTAATATCATCAAAACTTATTTCAGCGATATTACTTACAAGTATAAACTTAATTATCTTGAAGAAAAAGAATTTTATGGAACGGCTGGAAGCCTCAGCCTACTAAAAAATAAGTTAAAAGAAACTTTTTTTATAAATAATTGTGACATAATCATAGAAGCGGACTACGCAGATATATTAAAAAACCACAAATTAAACGGCAACGTCGTTACCATAGTCGGATCCATGAAAAATTTCAAGATACCTTACGGCGTAATTGAAATAGATGAATCCGGAAAATTATTGGATATAAAAGAAAAACCTGAATTTAATTTTCTCGTCAACACTGGAATGTATTTAATCGAACCGGAGGTCCTGAAGTTAATTCCCGAAAACCGGGTATTTCATTTTACCGATCTGGTTGGCATATGCCTAGAAAAAAAAATGAAAGTCGGAATTTATCCGATTACGGAAAAAGCATGGACCGATATAGGACAGACGGAAGAACTTTTTCTGACTTTAAAAAAATTTGGAATTAAATAGCAATGGCTGATATTTCTATCATTACTACTCATTGGAATCAATATTTAAATTTTTTTGATAAATACAGATCTGACATTTATTTCACTGAAGAATACGTAAAATTATACGAAAATGGCAATGATAAAGCTGAATGTTTTGTCTATAGTGAAAGCGATCAATATTTTATATTCCCTTATCTGAAAAGAAAAATAGAATCTTCTACCGGCGAATATTATGATTTCGAAACGGCTTATGGCTACGGTGGGCCGATTGCAAATAACAGCAAGAGCGGCTTTCTGGAAAATGCTTATAAAAACCTTTACGATGCACTTCATGAAAATGCTTTTATTGCCGGATTTATAAGATTTCATCCTATTTTTAATAATTTCATTACTGCCAGTGAATTTTGCGATCCGAGGCCAGACCGCAAAACGGTATCGATAGATCTGCTGCAACCGGAGGCAAATATATGGAACGGCATTCATTCAAAACACCGCAACGTAATTAGAAAAGCAGAAAGTCACGGGCTGAAGTTTCGTATTGACGAACGAATGGACAACATCGAAACATTCATTAAAATATATCATGGCACGATGGACAGGCTTGCGGCCCCCAAATTTTACATGTTCAGCAAAGAATATTTTTTAAATTTAAAAAACAAGCTGCCCGGTCTAGCTTTCATAGCTGAGGTAATGCTTGAAGACAGAGTGATTTCGAGTGCGTTGTTTTTAAAATATGGTATATACGCTCATTATCATCTAGCTGGAAGTATAGAAGAATGTAAGAAATACTACCCGAATAATTTTTTGCTATACATGGCCGCATTGCACTTGAAAAAAAATTGTTATGAAAGGTTGCACCTCGGTGGCGGAAGCGATAACGACACTGAAAACAAACTTTATAAATTTAAAAAAAGATTTTCCAGGTCTGAACACGATTTTTATATTGGTAAAATAGTTGTAAATTCTGAATTATACTCAAAAATATGTGACGATTGGGAAGCCCTCTTTCCCGAAAAAAAAGAAAAATACGCCAAATTGATATTAAAATACAGATATTGATAACTTTTATTGGAGCAAAAAATGAGCTGGGATTCGACGTGGGAAAATGTCTTCACCAAACAGGAATGGGGAAAATATCCGCCGGAAGAGTTGATAAGGTTTATCGCAAAAAATTTTTATAATCTGGATAGAAAGAATGTTAAAATTCTTGAAGTCGGCTGCGGACCCGGCGCTAATATATGGTATATTTCCCGCGAAGGGTTTTCTGCATATGGAATCGACGCGAGTCCGACGGCTATCAAAAAAGCCTCTAAAAGACTTGCAGATGAAAATCTTTGCGCCGATCTTAAAATCGGCGACATTATTAAACTACCCTATGAAAATGGTTATTTTGACGCCGTGATAGATAATGAATGCATTTACTGCAATTCAAATAACGATTCCATAAAAATACTTGGCGAGATAAGGCGAGTCTTGAAAAATGGCGGCCTTTTTTACAGCCGGACTTTTACCGATGAAATGGAAAGCGCATGCAACGGGAAAAAAATTGAGAAGTATGAGTATTCAAATGTTTCTACCGGCATTTTTGCAGAGAAAGGATATGTACGCCTTACGAGCCGGGATTGCATCGATAAATTATATTCATCTATTTTCAAAATAAATTCAATCGACAGACTCGAATATACCGTGAATAATGGGACCGTAAAAATCAGCGAATGGGTTATTGTTTGCAGAAAGGAAATCCATAATGACTAAGATATTAATAATAGCCGAAGCAGGGGTTAACCATAACGGTTCCGTTAAAACCGCTAAAATTTTAATCGATTTTGCCGCTGAAGCAGGCGCAGATTTCGTAAAATTCCAGACTTTTAAGTCTGAGGCCGAAATAAGCCGCTACGCAATTAAAGCCACTTATCAACTTGAAAAAACAGACTCCAGCGAAACGCAACTTGAAATGGTTAAAAAATTAGAACTCAATGAAAAATCACACCAAGAACTCATCGCTCATTGCATAAAAAGGAAAATCAAATTTTTATCGGCACCATTCGACATCGGCAGTATAGAATTATTGAATAGACTCGGGCTAGAAACTTTTAAAATACCATCCGGAGAAATAACCAATTTGCCGTATTTGAGAAAAATAGGTTCACTAAGTAAAACTCTGATTCTTTCAACCGGAATGTCAAATCTTGGCGAAATTGAATTTGCCGTCAATACGTTAGTTGAAAATGGTACGAAACGTTCTAAAATAAAACTTTTACATTGCAACACGGAATATCCAACGCCCATGGTCGACGTAAATCTTAAGGCCATGCTGACAATGAGCGAAGCGTTTAAGCTGGAAATAGGATATTCAGACCACACTTTAGGCATTGAAGTGCCAATAGCCGCAGCCGCGCTTGGCGCCAAAATAATCGAGAAGCACTTCACTCTCGACAGAAACATGCCTGGTCCCGATCATAAAGCGAGCCTCGAACCCAGCGAGTTAGCAACGATGGTAAAGGCTATACGAAATATCGAATTGGCCTTTGGAGATGGCATCAAGCGTTGCTCCGCATCTGAATCGAAAAATGTCAATATAGCTCGGAAAAGCATCGTAGCAGCATGCAACATTTCTAAAGGAGAAAAGTTCAGCAAAGTCAATATTACCGTTAAAAGACCCGGTAATGGCATCAGTCCTTTAAAATGGGATGAACTGATAGGAAAAAAGGCTGTTCGAAACTTCAAAGAGGATGAATTAATCGAGTTATGAACAAAAATCTCAAAAGAAAAATCTGTTTTATTACCGGGTCACGGGCGGAATACGGTTTGTTAAGGCCTCTTATGGCAAAAGTACGAGCCGACGAAACACTGTGCCTTCAGATTATCGCTACTACTATGCATATGTCTCCGGAATTCGGCCTTACTCATAAAGAAATCGAAAATGATGGATTTTTAATTAATAAAAAAATCGAAACACTTCTTTCATCGGATACATCGGTTGGAATTTCGAAATCCATGGGGCTTACGATGATCTCAGTTTCAGAAGCATTAGAAGATTTGAGGCCTGATCTGGTCGTCCTTATCGGAGACCGCTTCGAGACATTCGCCGCCGCTTCGTCGGCCCTTGTTTCGAGATTACCAATCGCCCATCTTTATGGAGGTGAAATTACCGAAGGGGCTTTCGACGACGCTATGCGTCATTCGATAACTAAAATGTCTCATCTGCATTTCACTTCCACTGAAGTGTACAGGAAAAGAATCATACAACTCGGCGAGGATCCTGCAAGTATATTCAACGTTGGAGCTATCGGCATTGATAATATAAAGTGTATTAAACTCTTAAAAAAAAACATACTTGAAAAAGAATTATCATTCAAATTCGGCCGGAAAAATCTAATAGTGACTTATCATCCCGTGACGCTCGAATATTCCACTTCACTATCACAGTTCGGCGCTATTCTTAAAGCCCTGGACGGGCTCAAAGATACGAATTTGATATTTACCAAACCTAATGCAGATGTCGATGGCAGAATAATAATTAATATGATAGATGAATACGTTAGCCGCAATAGATACAGGGCAATATCAGCTACATCGCTTGGGCAGTTGAAATACCTTTCAGTTCTTCAGTTTGTCGATGCAGTAGTGGGTAATTCATCCAGCGGGATTATCGAGGCGCCTTCATTTCAAATCGGAACTATAAACATCGGTGACAGGCAAAAGGGACGTGTTAGGGCGCAAAGCGTAATAGATTGTCCGCCAGAAACAAAATCGATTGAAAAAGCCATTTTGAGAGTTTATTCAGAAGAATTTCAATCAATGCTTAAAAATACGCTCAGCCCTTTTGGTGATGGCACCGCCGCCATTAAAATTAAAAAAATATTAAAAAAATTCTTTTTAAAAGACATTTTAAAGAAAAAATTTAATGATATAGATTTTTGAACGTTAAGAAGGTAAAAATGTATAAAGGTAAAAAAATATTGGGAATGATTCCAGCTCGCGGCGGATCAAAAGGCATTCCGAGAAAAAATATCAAGCTGATATGCGGGAAGCCATTGATCGCGTGGACCATCGAAGAAACTAAAAAATCCATTTTTATAGACAGGTTTATTTTATCTTCCGAAGATCCGGAAATTATCGAAGTTGCTAAAAAATATGGATGCGAAGTACCTTTTATAAGGCCGGCAGAGCTGTCAGCTGACAATACCCATGGTGTTGATCCAGCTCTGCACGCTATAAATATGCTACCCGGATATGATTATCTCGTCCTTCTCCAACCTACTTCTCCATTAAGGATAGCCTGTGACATAGACGATTGTATCAAAAAATGTCTCGATTCCGGCGCAACGTCATGTGTTTCCATTGCCCGAGCAGAACACTCTCCATATTGGATGTATAATATTGAAGGCAATGGCCTGCTGACCCCTTTATTTGAAAAAGAATCTCAAATTTCAAGGCGACAGGATCTTCCAGGCGCCTATATTGTTAACGGAGCAGTTTACGTAACGAAATGCGACTGGCTTATAGAAAACAAAACTATTATGAATAATGAGACCGTTGGATTTATCATGCCGCAGGAACGTTCAGTTGACATAGATACTGAAGTGGACCTGCTTGTTTTCGAAGCTATTTTAAAAAAAACGGGATTCAATAATCTGTCGTAAGTTTTTTATTTTCAAGCCAAGTTAATGAATGGAGAGTATTATATGAAAGTACTTCTGGTAATTTATGATAATGATTCATATATCCATTATTTTCCAATGGGACTTGCCTACATTGCTTCAACGCTTCGAAACGCAGGCCACGATATAACTATTTACAGCCAGGATTCATATCATTATCCAGAAGAGCATCTAACCCGCTATCTCAACACCAATCATTTCGATGCCGTTGGAGTGAGCGTTATCGGTGGCTATTATCAATACCGAAAGCTTCTTAAACTCTCCGCAGCAATCAACGCTTCAAAAAACAGGCCTTTTTATATGATTGGAGGACATGGGCCCTCTCCAGAGCCTGAATATTTCATGAAAAAAACCGGTGCGGACGCGCTGATCATAGGTGAAGGCGAAATTTCTTCTGTAAATCTGCTGCAGGCACTGGAAGGCAAAAAAAATCTTTCGACTGTGAAAGGGATTGCTTACGCAGAGAACGGCAAATGTATTGTCAACCCGCGGCAGGAATTAATAAAAGAAATCGACTCAATACCATTTCCCGCATGGGATCTTTTCGACATGAAATATTATTCACTGATAAGATTGCTGCACAGCTTAAAAAACAGCGACAGGTGCCTTCCACTTTTGTCTTCACGCGGCTGCCCTTTCAAATGTAATTTTTGTTACAGGATGGATAAAGGCGTAAGACTAAGGTCGGCCGCAAGCATTATTGAGGAAGTAAAAATTCTCGAAAAAGATTATGGAATAACTTATTTTGGATTCGCGGACGAGCTTTTAATGGTCAGCCCAAAGAGGACAATCGATCTTTGTGAAAGCATTATCAAATCAGGATTAAAAATTAAATGGGGGTGCAACGGTCGTCTGAATTTTGCCACGCCTGAAGTTCTTAAAATAATGAAAAAAGCCGGCTGCCTTTTCATTAATTATGGAATCGAATGTTTGGATGACCAGATTTTAAAAAACATGAACAAAGATCTGAATGTTGACCAAATAAATAACGGCATAGTTTCGACCTTGAAATCCGGAATTTCACCAGGTTTTAATATTATTTTCGGAAATATTGGTGAAAACCGGGAAACCCTTCGCAAAGGGGTTGAGTTTCTTTTAAAATACGACGATCATGCTCAATTTCGCACTATCAGGCCCGTAACTCCATATCCTGGATCTCCACTTTACTATTATGCCATTGAAAAAGGCCTTTTGAAAGGCGTCGAAGATTTTTATGAAAACAAGCATACTAATTCCGACCTTATGACGGTTAATTTTACGACACTTACTGACGATGAATTTTATACTGCGCTTTTTGAAGCCAATAAGACGCTAATAGAGAATTATTATAAAAATCAAATTGATAGAAATATTTCGATATGTGAAAAGTTGTATTTAAAAAGAGATCCTGATTTCAGAGGTTTCAGACAAAGTTGAGAAAGTTTTTTGGCCGTGAACAGGATATGGAGTCAGGTTCTTTATGCAAGCGATAATAATAAACAATATAAATTCAGTCGAATATCTGGAACGAAAAAATTTTTTATATAAATCAATAAACTTGAAGCAATTCGTTTTTTTTACTCTAAGTAATCTGATCGTCGAAAAGTTTAAAAAACATGGTGTAAGTTGCTTTATTCTTGACAGAATGCTATCGCGTTCCGAAGCGATAAGCTGCAAAACTTCGCTTATGAAATTGGGATATACATGGTTTCGCAAAACCGACGGGCGCGATTTTTTCGAATATCTGGGCATTCCTCTGGCTGAAATCAGCGTCAGCGATTTCAGGGCTTCGGAATTCGTCCTCTTTTTCAAATATTTTTATAATATCGAAAAAATAATCGACAATTACAATATCACGAAAATATATTGCGATAACGTTCAAAAAAACCTGTTTGAAAACTGTTTTAAGATTTTTAATATAGACTACGAATTCATAGATGATCACGAATATCGTAATTATGACGTTATTTCCCCTATAAAGGATACAGGCGTGGTTTCTTTCCATAAATGCGCTAATTTCTATAAAAAATCTTTTTTCTATAAAACATGCCTTTCGATAATTAACTTTATGAAAAAAACGGCTAGTCTTTTTTTATGCAAAAAAGAAAAAATCATAATGGGACTTTATAATAACACTTCCATACTTTTCAACATGTTAAGCTCGAAATTAGCATCTAAGTTTAATTTTTTACTGGTCAACACTAGCATCGATAGGAAAAAAATGTTCACCTACGATTTAAATTTTTTAAATTTAGGTGCATTGAAAAAATCAAATTACAGTTCGATCAGCAGTGATTTATTCTTCAATTTGGAAGAAGTGAAAAAAAAATTCATGATCAACGGCTACGACTGCAGCAGCTATTTCATTCCCGAATTGAAAAAATACATTGAAAAAGCGATTCCTTATTATGCCGACATGGCAAGCACTATTACGGCATTGATAAAAAATAACGGTTATAAAGTATTTGTTACATGCAATGACTGCGCTCCACTGGAAAGAACCATCGCTTATATCTGCAGAATGAATAATATAAAAGTCGTCAAGCTTCAGCATGCATTTTACCCGTATATGGTCATAGACGATTCCTTGTATAATATTTCAGATTATGTGTTCGTGATGCTGGAGCAAAACATGGATCTATATAAGAATTCCAAGAATCTTATGCTTTCAAGTCCTATTTACGATGTTTATTCCAGGATCGGTCACGTTCATGACGTAAAAAAAAGAAAATACAGAGTTTTAATCAATCCTTTCCATCCAATTGAAAACGAATACTATATAAGCGTGGTGGATGGCGAGGAAAATATTTTCACCATTCTGAATGTATTGAGAAAATACAAAGAAAATTTTGAAATTCATTTCCGACTGCATCCAGGAATTTCCGATGAATTTTTAATGTACATCGTCAAAAGCTGCTTCGCGGACCTTGACATAAAATTTTCGAAAGGTGGAACATTTTTCGATGTTATCAAAAACTCCGACCTTCTGATCTCGACTTTTTCAACGACAATTTTCGAAAGCGCCGCCGCGGGAGTGCCATCATTGTTTTATAAGCAAGTACCATGCGATTTGATAAGCCCTTTCGACGAAGAAAATAAAGACCTTCCGCAGGCTTCGACACCTGAAGAACTTTCAGCGCTTCTCAAAAAATTTTTACATAGTTTTAACGAAAAGGGTTGGTTCATAAATAAAGACATCATACAAAAATATGGAATATTCAGGGATGGAAAAAACTCCGAAAGAATATGGGCAAAAATCGATGAAATCATAAAATCAAAATAAAAAAAAACTCCGAAAAGACCATTTTTGATGATTTAGCACGCATTGCAGGAGGATGCCAGTGAATGTATTAAAAAAATATTTCAAATCAAAATTAAGTGTTAAACAAAGGCTTGTTTTAAAATCTATCTATAATATTTTCATGAAACCCGGGAAATGGGAAAAAAATATAAATGATCTCAAATTCGCTCTTTCAATGTATAAGGACGAATATATTCATTTTTTACCTCCCGTAATGGCTGTATCGGTAACAGATAATTGCAATTTGAGATGTCCATCATGCCTTTTTTTGCTCGAAAACGAGCAGCGTTTTTTTCATTCATTTATCAGCGTTGAAAAATTCAGAAAAGTGCTTGAAACTTATAACAAAGACAAAAAAGCGCAGGTAATTTTTTTGGGAGGCGGGGAGCCATTGATGCATCCCGAGATCGAAAAACTCATAGATATCTGCCGAGAATTTAATTTGAGCCCAAAAACTTCCACTAACGGTATACTTTTAAAGGACAAAGTTCCGGCTTTAAAAAAACTCGAGCATATCAATGTCAGCCTTGATTCATATGATTACGCCTCATTTAAAAAATATCGCGGTGGAACGCCAAAACAATTCGACGCCATAATGGAAGGTCTTAAAATTTTAAAAGGCAGCGGAATATCTTTTTCCATTTCTTTCGTGCTTTCCACTGAGAATGTCACCGAAACATCACGAATGCTCGAATTGGGCAGGGAAATAAAACCCGATCTTTTCTATTTTCATAATATTAACCCACATGGAAGTGATCATTTTAATTCTTTATGCATCGATGATCTTAACACAAAAGTTTTTTTAAATAATGTCACGAATAAGAATGATTATGATTTTGATATATTTTTACCAGTTATTTTTGATACCAGATCGCCGTTATTTCTCAAATCACAATGCATGCAGCCATGGAACTATTTCTGTTGCAATTCAGTCGGCGATCTTTCGTATTGCTGCCATCTTGCGGCCGATAAAACAATTGGCAACGTATTCGAAGGATATGACTTTAATTCTCCAAAAATGGTTGAATTGCGGAAATTTATTATTTCGAGAAAATTCCCCCCAGAAATCATGAAAAGCTGTTTATACTGCCAGCGGCGCTTTATGGGAGAAGAATACGGCTGGTTCGATTCGAAAGCCCACAAATGGTTTATTTATAAGTAAAATGCCGCACATTCTGAAGGCATGTGAAGGAGTAATTAAAAAGAATGTCAAGTAAAAAAGAATTAACCAGTAATGGCCTCTGGTTGAATAAAAACGAGAAAAAAATATGCTATAATCCATGGACGCATTTTGAGGTTAATAACCCAAACGGCGATGTTACAATGTGTTGTGACAAACCTATTGTTATGGGCAACGTTAATAAAGAAAGTATATTGGAAATATGGAATGGCCAAAAATATCGTGAAGCGAGAAGGAAAATGTTTGAAATCGGCGGAGAAAAAATGTGTTCTCCAAACTGCCTTCTCTTAAACGGAATGAAGAATTATCAGAGTTTTTCATGGTTCAATAATATCGAGCACGATACTGATATTTATCGTAATGCAATTAAAAACGAGCAGGAAATAATTCAAGGTAAAGAAGTTCTTGACAGCATACCCCGTTGGATGAAATTCACAATTTCATATAAATGCAACTTCAGATGTTATCACTGCGACCAAAAATCCGGCAGAATTTTGAGTGAAACTATGCTCAGTGATAAATTCATTGAGGAAATGAAACAATATCTTTCATACTATCAAAATTTATTCATATTCGGCGGGGAACCGACTCTTTTTCCACAATTTAAAGAAATCCTCAAATTGTCGAAAGTAAACCCATATTTAAAATTCGGTATAGTTACAAATGCCAGCAATATTGAAAAGTGTTATGAAGACATTAAGTCCGTCCACTGGTCATATTTGGGAGTATCGCTCGATGCCGCCAGCGAGGGAACATATAAAAAACTCAGGCACCCAAAATTGTGGAAAAAAGTGATTTCAAATATCAAATCGCTTTCCGAACTCGGAAAAATTAATAATTTCAGGCTCAACTTATCGATGACTTTGAACAGCGTAAATTGCCACGAATTATACGATTTTGTAAAATTATGCTCGGCTATGAACGCTATCCCTGAAATCAATGTCGTAAGCAATGTATTCGGATTGAAATTTCAATTGAAATATTTATGGTTCAGTGAAAAACAAAGGCGGATAATATTAAACCACATAAGAGCCATAAGCAATAATTTCAGTTTCGCCAAAAATGAAATTGGCCTTACCGTTCTTGAAAAAATTTTTGACACAAGCGCAAGGGAATTTAGAATAAAACAAATTTCAGAAGTTTTGAAACATACGGTGAAATTGTTTTTACCTGAACGGGCTATAAAATTCTTAAAAAAATTTAAAAAATATTAAATATGTAGCAGGGCCTCTAACACGTCTTTTATTTCTTCTATTTTTCTGGTTAATATATAATTATCTATTATTTTGGATATATTCTGTTTTTCTTTTTGTACTCTAACATCGACCGCGAGAAGTGAAATGTACATAGCTACATAATTAATGAAATTATTGTCACTGTTTTTATCCGAGCCTGATATAAAATAATTGTGGTGATCGGACTTTATATGATCGTCAAGATTGTCTTCCTTTATAATACCAGCCTCTAAAGCCATTCTGGTAATTTCGGTATTCGGAAAATATTTAAGCGAGAAAAGATTGAGCGAAAATGGTTCAGGAAATTCGAGCATCAATTTGATACTTTCAAGCGATTCTTCAAAGGACTCGAATGGATTGTCTAATATGAAATCATATCTGACGTTTATATTATTTTTTTTAAATATATCAGCTTGCTTGATAACTGTTTCATTTGTGTAGTGTCTTTTAAAGACTTCTTTGCGAACTCTCACAGAACCCGACTGTACGCCCAGCCAGACCCCGTCAAGCATTGCCTTGCTTAATAATCCAGCCAACTCGTCGTTGCATGTGCCGGGAAAAAACATGCAATAAAATGGCAGTTTAATTTCCTCACAATATCTTTCGAAGAATTTTAACGCCCAATCCTTTTGCGGCAAAAAAACCTCATCATAAAAATTTATTCTCGTTATTTTCGGTAATTTTTGTTTTGCCTGAATCAACTCGCTTATTACGTGTTCAACACTCCTGTGCCTTATTTTTGACCACGCCTTTGGATAAATATTTTCCGCCATAAATGAGTTTGAACAATATGTGCATTTGTATGGACAGCCTCTTCCGGCTATTATGCCATAACTTGTATTGTCCATGTATGGCTCTTTGTGTAAAAACTGATCGTTTTCTATATAATAACTCTGTTTATCGTTAAATACGGGAATTGGAAATTTATTAAGATCCTGATTTAAAGACCCCACAGGATTTTTAACGATCCCATTTCCAGTATTTATCCATAAATTCGGAATATTGGTTATGGGTTTATTATCAAATAAGTTCCTGACGAGTTCCGGCAATATTTCTTCGCCCTCGCCAATGCATAAAATATCAGCGTAATCAATGCACTGCTCCGGATTCAGAGAAACCTGCCAGCCTCCAAGCAATATTTTAAAGTCGCCTAAACTGCGAATGCTGTTGAAAATTCTTTTATATAAACCAAAATTTGGCGATAAAAGACTGAAACATATAAGGTCGGGCTTGTAATCCAGAATAAAATTAACAAGTAATTCTTCCTCGGTTTTCGTCAAATTGTTTGACTCGTTTGTAAAAGTGCCTATTATTTTTTTTCTGAGATCGGTCCGGTTTTTTACCGAATTCAATTTCAGAAAAAGCATTTTAGCATCATAGCCTTCACTATTAAGTATCGAGTGTAGTTGCCTGAGGCCGTATGCTTCAATATTGTAGAAAGAAACGAATAAAACCTTGTAATCTCTTCTGAGCATTCCCGCTACCTCAAATTCCAATCGTATTCAAAAAAATTGTAAACCATGGGCCAATATTGATTGAAATTCTATCATTTTTAATAAAATAATGCAAATGTTTTATGAAATCGACGAACCACAAAAAAAGAGAGAATTAAAGATAAAGAATAATTGACTTTACAGTTTGAAAATGTTACATTTAATAATGATAATTTCATGAAAGGGAGCTCCAGGGTTATGTACGCTTTTTTCAAGGAAAAGGCCAGGCAATTTTATTGTCATCTGAAAAGATGGTCGATCAAGCTTGCCGTCAGGCAGCAAAATCTTTTAAAAATATGCTATCAACTGTCAAAATTAATCCCTGACGTCTCAGAACAGTATACTTCAGTAAAGCTCGACATATATTATTGCGAAAAAGTCAGGGCACTTCACGCTTTTCAGATACGCTACACTTTGAAAAATATTGGCGATTACAAAAACATAGTCGACATTGGTGATAGTTCTGGAAATCATCTCAAATATTTAAAGCATTTCAAACCAGACTTAAACTGCGTCAGCGTCAACCTGGACAGCCGTGCGGTCGATAAAATAAACGCCGAAGGCGGCAAAGCCGTTCTTTGCGACGCTCACAAAATTAACGAAGCTGGCATTAAAGCCGATGCCGCGCTTTCATTCGAAATGGTCGAACATCTCGACAATCCGCTTGAATTTCTAAGAAACTTGAAAAAAATAGATATACGAAAGTTAATAATTACAGTCCCTTACAGAAGAGTAAGTCAGGTTGGTCTTTATCAGTATAGAGATGGAAACATCGGGTTCGGGATAGAAGACGTCCATGTATTCGAGCTCTGCCCATATGATTGGGAATTGTTGTTCAAATACAGCGGCTGGAAACTTGACAATATGAAAATATTTTATCAATACCCAACTTATCTGCCGTTTTTGCGATACTTCTGGAATTGGCACGATTTCGAAGGTTTTGTCGGATTTACTCTGGTAAAACCATAATTTTATAAAATGTCTTTCGAAGCGAGGAGAATCTAATTGATAAAACCAAAGCCTATATTTGAAAAAATACACAGGACTCCTGTCGATTTTAACGTTCGGCTGGAAAAATTGAGACTTGACAAAAATGAACAGGTCGGAGAGGGGGACGAACATTATTTCAACGAAATGATTGCCCTTTTAAAACCGGCAGTAATAAAGTCATATCCGGAAGTCGGCATTCTTTATAAAAGCCTTTCATCCTGGCTGAAAAAGCCGCTTGATGAAATAATTTTGGCAAACGGTTCCGATGCGGTCATTAAATCAATTTTCGAAGTTTATATATCGCCTGGAGACGAAGTTTTGATGCAGTCTCCGACTTACGCCATGTATAACATTTACACTGAAATTTTTGGTGGAACTCCAGTCATGGTTAAATACGACCGTGAACTTAAAATTGGCGCTTCAGAATTTCTTGAAAAAATTAACCAAAAAACGAAACTCGTTGTAATAGCCAATCCCAACAGCCCCACAGGCGCCATAATGAAGCGGGACGAAATAACTCTCATAATTGAAAAAACTCGTAAATACGATTCTCTGGTTCTCATAGACGAGGCTTACTACTGGTTTTACGACGAGACTTTTATCGATGAAATTAAAAATTTCGATAACCTTATAGTGACGAGGACATTCTCGAAAGCTTGCGGCCTTGGGGCTTTAAGACTAGGATTTGCATGCGCCTGCAGGGACATCATTCAAAATCTCTATAAAATGAAGGCACCTTATGAAGTTAACGGAGTCGCTGTTTTATTTGGCAAGTATATCATAGAAAATCAGCATCTGATAACTGAATATGTCAAAAAAGTAAAAGAAGGTAAGAGCTACATTGAAAAATCACTTTTGGAAATGGGGTTCAGGCCTTTTGACACGCATTCTAATTTTTTAGTCGCAAGATATCCCATGACTGAAATAATATCAAATATAGTCGCGGAGTGTGACAAAAACAATATTCTTATTAAAGGATGCTATCCAGGAACTCCCATGGACGATTGCATAAGGATAACTCTTGGACCCGTTCCTGAAATGAAAAAAGTCGTCGAATGCATTAAAAAAGTCGTTAAAAAATAATTTTTGAGAGTGATAAATGAAAAAGATACTCATCACAACTTCGTCGTTCGGAAAAGAAGACAAAACTCCACTGAATATCCTTGAAAAAAAAGGATTTCAGATAACGCTTAACCCTTATGGAAGGGAGTTAAAGCCTGAAGAATCGATCGAACTGATGAATGAAATTGAATTTCTCATTGCAGGCACGGAAAAACTCAACCGTGAAGTACTTTCTCACTCTCCACACCTCAAAATGATATCCCGCTGCGGAGCAGGAATGGATAATGTCGACCTTGCATACGCGAAGGAGCGGGGTATCGCCGTAAAAAACACGCCAATGGGCCCGACTCATGCCGTCGCAGAACTCACGCTCGGCCTCATTCTCGATCTTTTGAGAAACATATCGCTTTCCAATAACGAACTGAAAGCGGGAAACTGGAAAAAAAGGATGGGAAATCTTTTACATAAAAAGGTAATAGGAATAATAGGACTCGGTAATATAGGAAAAAGACTTGTCGAACTTCTTGCACCATTCGAATGCCGCATTATCGCCGCGGATCCTTACCCTGATAATAAATTTGCATCTGACCGCGACATAAAATACGTAAGCCTGGAAGAGCTCCTGAAAACTTCTGACGTGATAACAATCCACGCGCCCATCTGCAACGAAACGCACTGCCTTGTCAATATAAATACTTTGAGCGAAATAAATCACAACGCTATACTTATCAACACTTCACGCGGAAAGATCATTGATGAAAAAGCTCTTTTCGAATGCTTAAAAGCAGGAAACCTTAAGGGAGCAGCACTCGATGTTTTTGAAAAAGAACCATATAGCGGCGAATTATGTTCCCTTCACAACATCATTTTGACCCCGCATATAGGGTCTTACGCAAAGGAAGCCAGAGTGAGTATGGAAATAGACTCGGTTATGAATATTCTTGATTTTCTGGGTGAATGAATATGAAAGCGGTTATTTTTGGTGGTTCGGGTTTTATAGGAAGTCATCTGGCTGATTATCTACTTGAAAAAGGGTTTCAAGTGAGGATTTTTGACATCTGTAAATCTATTTACTTAAAACCGGGGCATGAAATGATGATCGGCGATATTTTAAATTTTGATGACGTTGAAAAAGCTGTAATAGGGTGCGATTACATTTATAATTTTGCCGGCATAGCTGATATCAACGAAGCATTCGAAAAACCCTTTGATACCGTAAAATTAAATATACTAGGTAATGTTCATATACTTGAAGCTATCAAAAAACATGGCTGTAAACGTTTTATTTACGCAAGTACTTTATATGTTTATAGCGATAGCGGCGGATTTTACAAGTGCAGCAAACAGGCCTCAGAAATATACATTGAAACATATCACAGACATTTTGGAATAAATTATACAATTATGCGTTTTGGCACAATATATGGCCCACGAGCCGATAGTAGAAACAGCGTTTACCGTTACATCAACGAAGCATTAAAACATAAAAAAATAACTTTTAAAGGCACTGGAGACGAGCTTCGCGAGTATATCCACGTACGTGATGTAGCCCACTTGTGTTATAATGTTCTGGATGATGAATATAATAATCAGAATGTTTTAATATCAGGTCACAACCCTATGAGAACTCGCGACCTTTTAAGCATGATAAGCGAGATTATAACACCAGGTGTAAAAGTTTCATATATTCCTATTGAAAACCCCAACGAAATTCATTACAAGGTAACCCCATTCACTTTTTCACCTAAAATCGCGAAAAAATTGCTGTCGAATTATTATCTCGATATGGGACAGGGACTTATTGAATGCATTAACGAAATTTACGAGAATCAGAACGGTGGCGAATTTCTTGAGTGATATAAAAGCAAATAACTGGGATAACGAAAGCGTTAAAAAATTTTATTCCGAAAACAGGTCAGAAACAAGTCAATTATACAAATCTGAAAAATATTTTCTAGATAAAATAGATTTATCAAACATTTCGATATTGGATATCGGCTGCGCCTGCGGCGGGTTTTTCAATATATTCAGAGAAATGGCGCCAAGCATAAAATACACCGGCGTTGATATCTCTAAAAACTTGATTGACGGAGCAAAATTGCTTCACCCTGAAGCCGAGTTTCATGTAAGCGAAAAAGATCGCCTAGATTTTCCTCCGTCGTCGTTCGACCTGGTATTCTCGTCCGGGGTTTTCCATATGACGGATAAATGGAAAGAGCTTTACCGCGAAGCTTACAGGGTATCGAAGGAGCTCGTCCTCATCGACTTCAGGCTGACCGAGAGCGCCGGCGTCCACGGAAAGATCGCGCTGGATTTCTTCGGGCAGAACTGCGAAAATTACGCGGATTATATCGTGCTGAACGAAAAAGAGCTCTTCGACGCGGTAAGTTCGCTGAACCCCGCCCCTGAAAGCGTCGAGGCGTACGGGTATATGAACGCACCGTCGAAGATGTCCGACATAAAATTGAAGGAGATCTGCATGGCGTTCCTGATGGTCAAAAAAGGCGGGGCGGGAAATAAAAAAACCATATATTCGCTGGATCTTCCTTTTGAAAATATCGGCGAAAAAATAAAGGAAAGATATTCATGAAGAAAAAATTCGAATGCGTGGTGACCGGAGGCGCAGGATTCATAGGATCGTGCCTGGCTAAAAGGCTCGTCGACGAGGGTCACAGGGTGGTCGTACTCGACAACCTGTGCACCGGCAATATGGCAAATGTTCCAAATGGCGCGGAATTCATTTATTTCGATATCGCCAACCCCGCTGGATATTACAAACTTTCGAAGTTGAAGCCTGACGTGATGTTCCATATTGCGGGGCAGTCCTCGGGTGAGATATCGTTCGAAAATCCTTTCTACGACCTGGACGTGAATACGAAAGGCACGGTCCTTCTTCTCGACCATTGCCATAAAAACGGGATAAAAAGGTTCTTCTACACCAGCTCCATGTCGGTTTACGGCGACAGGAGAAAAAAAGTAGACGAAAGCGAGACGCCGGAGCCGATCTCTTTTTACGGCACGACGAAACTGGCGTCGGAAAAATATATTTCAATATATTCAAAAAACGGAATAGACTTCACGATATTCAGGCCGTTCAACGTTTACGGCCCGCTTCAGAATCTCACTAATATGAAACAGGGAATGGTAAGCATCTTCATGGCTTTCCTTCTGAAGGGCGAAACCGTCCATGTAAAGGGTTCTTTAGAGAGATACCGCGACTTCGTATATATCGACGATGTGGTGGAATGCTTCATGAGATGCCTCGAAAGCAAAAACGCCGTCAATAAGATCTACAACCTGGCGACCGGCAAAAAAACCACCGTAGGAAAGCTTCTCGAGCTTATGTTCGCGGCGGCCGGAAAACCGGATTATCCGGTAAAGGTCGCAGGCAATACTCCCGGCGACACATTCGGGATCTTCGGAGACAATTCGAAGGTAATGCGCGAGACGGGATGGAAGCCTGAAACCGTGCTTAATAAAGGCCTTAAAAACATGTACGATCATTACGCCAATATGAAAAAACGGAGCTGATCACATTGGAAAAACCTGTTTGCCCGCTTTGCGGCTCTAAAAGCCCCTGCGCCATATATAACAACGTCAGACATTCGAACGGCGCGTCTATCGTCAAATGCCCGGACTGCTCGCTCGTTTTTCAGCACCCGCTGATGTGCGAAACCGCCGAACGGGATTTTTATGAAAGGCAGTTCCCGGAATACATGAAGCAGAGGGGAGCCGCCGGCGAGACGGAACCCGCGAAACATTACCATATCAATCAGGGCGAGGCCGCCAGAAGGCTGAAGTACGTCGAAAAATATTTGAAACCGGAGCATGAAGTGCTGGAGCTGGGAAGCTCGACCGGCTATTTCATCGGGCATATTAAACAACTGGTAAGATCCGTGACCGGCGTCGAGCCGGGTGAGCAATACAGGGAATACGCCAACGGGGCTGGAATAAAGACGCATCCTGCGATAGGCGACATCAAAGGCAATAAATACGACGTCATCTTTTCCTTCTACGTTTTCGAACACCTCAGAAATCCGGTCGCATTCCTTAAAGATCTCGGACAGTACCTGAAGCCTGAGGGGACGATAATATTCGAAGTCCCCAATGTCGACGACGCTCTTGTCTCTTTTTACGCCATACCCGAACTATTCGATTTCTACTGGCAGGTAGCCCATTATTTTTACTACTCGGCGAAGACGCTCGAGAACGCATTCAGGAACGGCGGATATGAAAAGTCAGAGATCATACATTCACAAAGATACGACATATCCAATCACCTGCACTGGCTGAAGGAAAAAAAGCCGGGAGGAATGGGAAAATACGCTGACATTTTCGACGAAGCCGCCAATTCTGCTTACAAGGAATGCCTTATCAGAAAAGGAATATCGGATACCGTAACGATCGTCGCAAAGTTGAAATAACGCAAAGAGGTTCTTCATGAAGAAAGTCAGATTCGCCATAATAGGCTGCGGCAGGATCGCCAGCAGGCACATCGAATCCATAAGAGAGCTTAATAACAGCGAACTCGTCGCCGTTTGCGATCTCGTCGAGGAACGCGCTAAAAAATACTCCGGCGAGAACGATATAAAATATTATACTAATTACCATGAAATGCTGAAAAAAGAGGATATCGACGTCGTCAATATAATGACGCCGAGCGGGATGCATCCGGAACACGTCATCGACGTCATGAAGCGCTACCGAAAACACGTCGTGGTTGAAAAACCCATGGCGCTTAAGATCTCAGATGGCGAAGAAATGATCAGGACGGCGAACGAGCTCGGGCTAAAATTATTCGCGGTCCTTCAGAACAGGTACAATAAGCCCGTCAAAAAGATCAGGCAGGCGGTCGACGAAGGGGCGTTCGGAAAGCTTGTCATGGGGACGGTCAGGCTGCGCTGGGCCAGGGAACAGAAATATTACGACCGCGACCCATGGCGCGGAACATGGCTTTTAGACGGCGGGGCCCTCACAAATCAGGCGATCCATCATATCGACCTTCTTCAGTGGATGTTCGGAGAGGTGGAATCAGTTTCGTCTGCCGCTAACACTATTCTGGCCAACGTAGAGGTCGAGGACACTGCCGTATGCTGGCTGCGTTTCAAAAGCGGCGCGCTCGGTGCCATCGAAGCGACCACCGCCGCCAGGCCGATCGACCTGGAAGCCTCGCTTTCGATACTCGGCGAAAAGGGAACAGCGATCATCGAAGGCGCGTCGGTCAATAAGCTTGTCACATGGACCTTCGAAAATATCGACATGAGCGAATTTTACGAACATCCGCCCAACGTGTACGGGTTCGGCCATAACGAATTTCTCGCCGAAGTCGCGGATTCTGTATTGAACGATAAGCCCCCCGTGATCGACGGAACGGAAGGGCTTCGCTGCGTCAGGCTTTTGAACGCCATATACAGATCCGCCGAGGAAAAGCGCGAGATATTCATGAAAGATAATCCTGTATCTTCGAATCTCGGAGTTTTCAAATCTTCCGGCGAAGATATCCGGGACATTTACAGAACCGGGGAATGATTTTTTTGCGGTATGTGATATGACATCACTGGTCGTTATAGATACTGAAAAATTTGACGGATCAAGCAAGATAGCCGACATTATATGTAAAAGCGGCCATTCCGATTTTTTGTTCTTAAAAAGGAACGATTATTACGAACGGCTTATCAATCGTCACGATAATGTCTCGGAAATAGACCTTTCCGTAAATTATCAGGAAATTCTTGACAAATCGCGTGAAAGCATACTCTCATTTTTTTCGTCTCTGCCCAACAGGCGATCCGGCGGGAAAAATTTTCACGAAAGATTTTCCGAAAGAGGACATTCCCCATGGTGGTTCATGAATTTTGCCGACAAGGCTCCCGACGCCGGGGGCCTTGTGAACAGGCTTTTCCATCTCGACATCATCGACCATTATATAAAGAAAAAAAAATACGATTTCGCTTTGATCGTTTCGGAGGACGTCTTATTCGAAGCCACGGCCGGGGACCTTTTTGCAAAAAGAAAGATCTCTTCGCGGCGTCACATAGAGATCGCTCGGCGTAAATGCGATTATAAATTTTTTGAGGACATGACTTCAATATTTATTAGATGCTCGCTGATCTTCGTTAAACTAATTTTTGAAAAAATATTGTGCATAGCCATAACAGCTTTGGCCGGTTGCCATTCGGCTGATAATAATGCTTCAAAAATCGCTTTTCATTCCTGGTATCCATCCCATTGGGTGAAAAAAGACCACGAATTTTTGGATAAATATTATTCCGGGCTTCCGGCGTTCGTGAGTGATAATTCATTAAAGTTAATTCCCTTTTATATGTTCAAATTGAAATGGTATGAAAAAAAGCCTTTAGCCTTATTTGACTCGATCATCAGGCTCAATAAAGAAAAAATAAATTTCGATTTTTCGGGAAGATATGTTCCGGTATTAAAGACTTTCTTCAATTACCTTAACCCTTTCAGAATCATTAAATATTTTAGGGCGGAATCCGACCTCAAATATATAAATAATTTTGAATATATTGGAATTAACATATTTAACATTGCCTCCGGCGAGGTAAGAGAATCATACTTCTTTGATCGGCCATACAATGAGGCTATTTCGGATTCCATCGCTGCCTGCATAAAATCGAACAAAATCGCAATTTTTGTTAATTTCCTCGAGCTTTACGCTTACTCGAGAGCTATAATATCGAAACTTAAATCAGATCAGGAGCTTTCAAGAGTCATTACCGTAGCTTTTCAGCACAGCACCATTACAAGATACAACCTCCATTTCAATTTTACGCCTGACGATATCGCCGAAAGAGGAGATCTTTCTGTCAAAGACATAAAGCTGCCATTTCCAGACCATTATATTCTCAGCGGCCCGACGGCTGAAGAAGTTTTCACTCAATGCGGATTTGACAAAGGCTCTCTTCACGTCACAGGATCTCCAAGATACGATTCAAACCTGAAACAACCAATCGCTACACCTACCAAATATATCAGTAAAAATGAATCACACGCAACAAAAGTATTAATCGCCACTGTGAGCGAAAAGGAAGAATCCAGGCAAATTCTTGAAGCCGCAAAAGAATCGTTCATTTGGTCGTTTAACGAAGGCCTGAAATTCTCGGTTGTCGTAAAAATGCATCCAATGTGCGATATTTCGGATATTTTTGATGAATTGTTTACCAAAAATCCTTTTGATTTCGAAATTGCATTAAGCCGGAACAACATTTACAACCTTCTTCATTCTTCGGATTTTGTCATTACTTCGAATTCTATGACAGGACTTGAGGCTTTGATTCTTGGCAAACAGGTGGCACTTTTTGGCGATCCGACCAAGATAAACCTTAGCCCATTGGCTTCTTCGCTTGAATTCAGCAGAATTATATGTTATTCTAAAAAACAATTTACCAGATACATTACGAACATTCTGAAAGGAAATTCTGAAATAACGGAACCCGGCAAAGACTTCGTTGAAAAACTTATTGAAGAACATTATTTCAGGCTCGATGGAAAATCGAATGAAAGAATATTGAAATTATTAGAGGAAATATATGACAACCAGAGTTAAATCGATAATTTTTGATTTCGACGGCGTAATAGCCCAGTCGGTGGATATAAAGACAAGGGCTTTCGCTTATCTATTCAGGCAATATTCCGAAGAAGCCGTAAAAAGTATAGTCAAATACCACGTGGAGAACGGCGGAAGATCCAGATTCCTGAAGTTCAAATATATCCATGAAAATATAATTCATAAGCCATATGACGAAACAATAGAAAAACGCCTTTCCGAAGAGTTTTCAAAATTTGTTTTCGAAGAGGTCGTGAAATGCCCATACGTACCTGGTGCGGCAGAATTCATCGAAAAACATTCCGGTTCGTATATTTTTTTCATAGTTTCCGGAACGCCAGACGGCGAAATGAAACAGATCGCCGAAGCCAGAAGGATCGCGGCTCATTTCAGAGGGATCTACGGCTCCCCGGTAAAAAAAGGGCAGTGGGTAAAATCCATTCTGGAAAAGAACGACTTCAAAAATTCCGAAGCGATCTTCATCGGAGACTCGCTCGACGATTACAAAGGCGCCGCCGAGAACGGCTGCCATTTTATAGGAGTCGTAGCCGACGGAGCCTTCAACGCGTTCAAAGACACCGGGTGCAAATATTTCGTAAAAGACCTGACGGAACTAGAAAATGTAATTAAAAAGATCGAAGGAGAGTTATAAAATGATAGCCGCATTATTGATAGGCCGCGAAGGATCGGTCGGTTTTCCGGGAAAGAATGTAACGAACATAGCAGGACGGCCATTGATGCAATATCCCCTGATGGCAGCACTCAACGCCAGACTTGTTGATGAAGTATACGTTTCGACCGATTCTAAAAAGATAATGGATATCACCGAAAATCTCGGCGGAAAAGTGATAGTCCGCCCTCCGGAACTCTGCACGAAGACCGCCCTCGGCGAGGATGCTTTCGTACACGGCTATAAATATTTAACCGAAACTTTGAAAAAAGACGTAGAATTCATGATCCTGATGTTCTGTAATGCCGCAACCGTTCTTCCCTCTCATATCGATGAAGGAATAGAAGCCTTAAGAAAAAATCCGGATTTCGATTCCGCTGTCACCGTTTCGTGCTACAACATGTGGAGCCCCGTCAGAGCAAGAAGAATATCAGCCGACGGTTCGTTAAAACCATTTATACCGTTTGAAAAATATATGGACGGCATGACGATTAATTGCGACAGGGACGCACAGGGTGACGTTTATTTTCACGACTGCGGAATGTCCGTTGTAAGACCGAAATGTCTCTTGAATCTTAAAGATGGTCTTCTTCCGCAAAAATGGATGGGACAGAAGATTTATCCGGTTAAAAACTGGGGCGGTCTGGACGTCGACTATGAATGGCAAATGCCACAAATCGAATTCTGGCTCAGAAAGACCGGATTTACTGAAATCGCGGTTCCATATGAATTAAAAAAATAAAATTTAAGGATGTATTGATAGATGAAAACCGTAATTCTGGCTGGTGGCCTCGGTACACGCATCAGCGAGGAAAGTCATCTCAAGCCTAAGGCGATGATCGATATCGGCGGTATGCCCATTTTATGGCATATTTTAAAATATTATTCTCATTTCGGACACAATGATTTTATTATTTGCTGCGGTTACAAAGGATATATCATTAAAGAATATTTTGCCAACTATTATCTGCATCGAAGCGACATAACTTTTGACTTTTCAAACAATAATAAAATGCAGATACACAATAATGTTTCAGAACCATGGCGCGTAACGCTTGTCGATACAGGTTTCGACACCATGACAGGCGGACGCATAAAAAGAATACGAAAATACATCAACGACGAAACTTTCATGATGACATATTGCGACGGTGTCAGCAACGTTGACATCAACAAACTCATAGAATATCACAAACTAAAAGGTAAAATCGCTACTATTACAGCTATTCAACCTGGCGGTCGGTTTGGCGTTTTATCCCTTGACAAGGACGACCAAATCACCAATTTTTCCGAAAAGCAGAAGGAAGATGGGGGCTGGATAAATGGCGGATTTATGGTTCTTGAACCAAAAGTATTTGATTACATTGAAGGCGATAGTATAGTATTTGAAAAAGCACCGCTTGAAAATCTATCTAAAGAAAAACAATTAATGGCTTATAAACATGAAGGATTCTGGCAGTGCATGGATTCATTACGTGATAAAACGCTTCTGGATGAGCTGCTTTCAAAAGGCAAAGCACCGTGGACCATCTGGTAAATAACCAATTAATTCAAATTCTGTACATGTATGAACAAATATCACATTTTTTAAAAAGGATAGTGTAAGATGAAAAAAGCGATCGTAACGGGCGCTAATGGTTTTATCGGAAGTAATCTGGTAAAGTATCTCCTTTCGCAAGGTGTGTGCGTCAAAGCGGTTGTCAGAAATGAAAAGTCTTATTTAGGTGAATTATCGAAATTAAAAAATGTCGATATTATATACTGTGATTTGCATGAAATAAATTCATTACCTGAAAAAATATCTGATAAAGGTTTTGACGTTTTTTATCATTTGGCCTGGGATGGAAACTCGGGTCCAAAAAGACAAAACTATACGATGCAAATGGAAAATGTTGTCGGAGTGGCAAACGCGTTTAGCGTCAGCGAGTCATTAAAATGCCAAAAATTCTTGTGCTCCGGTGCAATTACAGAAAAAGTCGCGGCAAATTTGTTAAACCTTCCCAAAGCCGTAGCCCAAAATATGATTTATGGAATCGCTAAGAATACGGCTCATTATATTTGTGAATTTTTATCTCGCAAAAGCGAAGTTAAATTTTTGTGGTGTACGTTATCAAATATTTATGGCACCGGCAATAGAACTGGTAACATAGTAAACTATACCCTGGATTCATTAATTAACAATAGAATTCCAGAGTTTTCAGCGGCAATTCAGCCCTTTGACCTTATGTTCGTAGATGATTGCGTCACTGCTTTATATCTTCTCGGAATTCATGACATTAATAAAAAAGAAATATATATTGGCAGCGGTCGACCGAGACTGTTGAAGGATTATTTGCTTCAAATATGGGAAATAACCGGAAAAAAGATTCCAATAGGAATCGGTAAAAAAGATGATGACGGTATTACTTATAATATGGAATGGTTTAATATTTCAGATTTGACAGAATTGACAGGCTTCGTTCCCTCAATAGACTTCGAAGACGGCATAAAAAGAACTATTGAGTCCATGAAAAAGGGGATGTAATAAAAAATGAAATCATTCAGTTTCGAAAAAACCGAACTAGAAGGGCTTATCAAGATATGTCCCTTTGTTGCTGAAGATAACAGAGGCTGCTTCATAAAAGATTACGCTCTTGAATTATTCAAAAACAATGGAATCAATCTGGAATTAAAGGAAGTGTTCTATACTCATTCTAAAAAAGGCGTAATCAGAGCTATACATTTTCAGAAAGTTAAAGAACAGGCCAAATTAGTCAGAGTCATAAAAGGCAAGATTTATGATGTTGTGGTAGATTTAAGGCCTGATTCGAAAACACTTGGCAAATGGCTGGGATTTTTCCTTTCTGACGAAAATTACGATGAATTATTTATTCCCAGAGGTTTCGGACATGGATATTTAGTCCTCGAAGATTCCATAGTCGCTTACAAATGCGATGAAAAATTCTTTGCCGAACATGATTCGGGCATCATCTGGAACGATCATGATATAAACATTAAATGGCCTCTGGAACTTGTGAATAATAAAATTATTATTTCGGACCGGGATAAATCACTGCAAAGCTATAAAGATTTTATTGATAAAAATAGATAAAGAGAAAAAGGAATTTCTAAGCAATATGTCTGAAAAATTGGTGAGCGTAATCATACCGACTCATAATCGAGGTAATTTAATAACTGAAACGATAGAATCTGTTCTGGCGCAATCTTATGGTAATATAGAGATTTTAATCGTCGATAACGGCTCGACAGATGATACAGAAAATATCATAAAAAAGATTAAAACTTCCAGAATTCAATATTTTAAGCAGGAAAATTCCGGTGGCCCTGCGGGCCCAAGAAATGTCGGCATTAGAAAATCACGTGGCGAATATATAGCGTTCCTGGATTCGGACGATATCTGGCTTCCGGATAAAATAAAAAAACAAGTAGAGATCCTCGAATGTAAGCCTGAAACAGGTCTTGTATACTGTAAAGCTGAGTTTTTTGGTGATGGCTTTCCGAAAGGAAAAACTTACCCTGGAAAAGGTTATTCCGGCGAAGTTTTCGATAAATTAATTTGCGGCAATTTTGTTCCTACTATATCAGTTCTCGCCAGAAGGGAGACAATATTAAAAACTGGTGATTTCGACGAATCAAAATCTTTAAGAGCCTTTGAAGATTATGAACTCTGGATGAGGATCGCACGGCATTATCATTTTCATTTCATAGACGAGGCACTTTGCCGCTTAAGGATGCACACTCAAAACATGCTTGGCACCGATAACATGAAAAGCCATCTGGGAGCAATGAGGGCCTTCTGTTCAGCCTGCGATAAGCTCGCCCTTCCCGGTCCGGTCAGAAAACCCGCGTTTTCGCACCATTGCCTGACGACAGCAATGGCATGGCTGGAAGTCGGCAATTACACTAATTTTAAAATTTTTCTGGAAAGATCGATGAGGGAAAAAACCACCGGATTGAACCTGGCGATTTGCTTATCGAACGCGATACTTGGCGGAAGGCTTTTCGGCAAGCTGTACCCTCTCGTTAAAAATTTTCTTAAAAAACGGCGATAAAATTCATTGGAGTGTAATAATGGTCCGCGATGAAGCCATAAAAATTGCCGCGATGATCAAGGAATCAGGAAAAACCTGCGTTCTGACCGGCGCCGGAATTTCGACCGAAAGCGGTATTCCCGATTTCAGGTCCGCCGGCACGGGTTTGTGGACGAAGGTCGATCCGATGGAACTTCTGACCGTCGACGTTCTTTACTCCAGACCGGAATTGTTTTACACCGAAAGCATAAAGGTCCTCGAACCGATGATGCATGGATCTCCGAACGCGGCGCACCAGATACTCGCTAAAATGGAGGAAGACGGCTTCATAAACTGCGTGATCACTCAGAACATCGACGACCTTCATTACAAGGCGGGCTCTAAAAATATTTACGAGGTCCACGGCAATCTCAGGACCGGACGCTGCCTGTCCTGCGCGGACGAAATGGAATTTGGCTCTCTTTTAAAAAAATCGCGGAACGGCCAGATACCGCCGAAGTGCGACGCCTGCGGCGGCACGCTTCGCACCAACGTCGTCCTGTTCGGCGACCAGCTCCCGCCCTGCTTCGACGACGCCTATTACGAGGCGAGATCGTCCGAGCTCATGATCGTCATAGGCTCGAGCCTCCATGTAGGGCCCGTCAACACTCTGCCGTCGCTGTGCGAGAAGGTCGCCATAATCAACCTGGGCGAAACGCCTCAGGACTACAGGGCGGAAACTCTTTATCGCGAAAAAGCCTCGCTCGCGCTCGAATCGATCTATAAAGTACTCCGCGCTTAAAAAAAATTTATATTTTACAAACATTCAATAAATAATATGGAAGATATCGAATGAAATCATTGCGAATTCTCGTCACCGGCGGAGCCGGATTCATAGGCAGCCACCTCTGCGAACGCCTTCTTTCAGACGGCCACGAAGTTATCTGCCTGGACAATTTTTTCACCGGCCGGCGTATAAATATTGGTCACCTCCTCGAAAACAGAAAATTTGAACTGGTCAGGCACGATATCACCGAACCCATAAAACTTGAGGTCGACCAGATCTATAACCTGGCCTGCCCCGCCTCGCCAGTCCATTATCAGTATAACGCCATTAAAACCGTCAAAACCAACGTCATGGGCGCGCTCATCACCCTCGGCCTCGCCAAGCGCGTCAAAGCCAGGATACTCCAGGCATCGACCAGCGAAGTTTACGGCGACCCCACCGTCCATCCACAGGTCGAAAGTTACTGGGGCAACGTGAACCCTATCGGCATTAGAAGTTGCTACGATGAGGGCAAGCGCGTCGCCGAGACGCTCTTCATGGACTATCACAGGCAGAACAGGGTGGACATCAGGATCATCCGTATATTCAACACTTTCGGCCCCAGGATGCTTCAAAACGACGGGCGTGTCGTTTCCAACTTCATCATCCAGGCGCTTCGAAACGAAGACATAGCCATCTACGGAAATGGCGACCAGACCCGCAGTTTCTGCTATGTCGACGACCTTGTCGAGGGAATGATCCGGATGATGAACAATTCCGAGGGCTTTACCGGCCCCGTCAACCTGGGCAATCCCGAAGAAATGACAATACTGGATCTGGCAAAAACCATCATCTGTTTCACCGGCTCCGCGTCGAGGATCGTGTTCAAACCCATTCCGCAGGACGATCCTTTCAGGCGCAAACCCGACATATCGCTCGCAAAATCTAAGCTCGGCGGCTGGGAGCCGAAGGTGCCGACGGACGAAGGCCTTAAAAAGACCATCGAATACTTCAGGAACGAGATAAATGCAAAAAATTAACGAGATAGTCGGAACGCTCATAAATTCGCAGCTCTTCTCCGGCCTGTCCGACGACGAGATCGGGAGGTTCTCGCGGATCCTAACGCTCAAAAAATATAATAAAGGCGAGACGCTTTTTGCCGAAGGCGACCGCGCTGAAGGCTTCCATATCGTAAAAAGCGGAAAGATCAAGATCTTCAAAATCTCCTCCTCCGGCAAGATGCAGATACTGCACATCTTCGGTCCCGGAAATCCTTTCGGCGAAGCCGCCATCTTCATGGGCAACCGTTTCCCGGCTTACGCCGAGGCCGTAACCGCCAGCGAGACCGTATTCATAGACTTCGACGACTTCACGACCTACCTTAAAAAAGAGCCGCGCTTCGCGCTCAACATCATCGCCACGCTCTGCATAAGGCTCAAGGGGTTTTTAAAGACCATCGAGGACCTCTCGCTCAACGAGGTCTCCTCGCGGCTGGCCAGATATCTTATCGACCTGGCCGAAGAGCAGAACGACGAACCCGGCGACGGGTGCGCCGTGACGCTCAGCGTGAAAAAAGGCCTCCTCGCCCAGCAGCTGGGCACCATTCCCGAGACCTTCTCCCGCACCCTTGCGAAGCTTCGCGAACAGGGCATCGTCGAGACGACCGGAAAAAAAATCATCATCGCCGATTATGACCGTCTCGCTGAAATGTCCGGAACCGGTCAATAACATGCATTTGATTTTTATCGATATCAGCTAACGCCAAGCTCAGATTTTTTCAATTCCCTCATCCGTGAGCTTTTCAGGCGCGCCAATTCACATTATTAATAAATTACTCATGGCCGTCCCAAAAGGCCTTTCGGGACGGCCCGATCGCGCAAAAAAAAGACGCGGAATATTCCATCCGCGCCTTTTAAATCATATTACAATTTTTATATATTCAATTTATACGATATTACGCCGTTTTGTATTTGTCTCCGAGTATGGCCTTGAGGTCCTCGTCCGGGGTCGATATGGGCATGATATTGAATTTCTCGACGAGCACCTTGAGCACGTTAGGCGTGACGAACGCGGGAAGCGACGGGCCGAGGCGGATATTCCTGATACCAAGGTGCAGAAGGGTGAGCAGTATGCAAACGGCCTTCTGTTCGTACCACGAAAGCACCATCGATAGCGGCAGGTCGTTGACGCCGCAGTTGAACGCCTTCGAAAGCGCGACGGCGATCTGGATGGCCGAATACGCGTCGTTGCACTGACCGACGTCCAGCAGTCTCGGAATTCCGCCGATATCGCCGAACTCGAGCTTGTTGAAGCGGTACTTGCCGCAGGCGAGCGTAAGTATGACCGTGTCCTTCGGCGCCTTCGTGGCGAAATCGGTGTAATAGTTGCGGCCGGGCTTCGCGCCGTCGCATCCGCCGATTAAGAAGAAATGCTTGATCGCTCCGCCCTTGACGGCTTCGACGACCTTTCCGGCCACTCCGAGAACTGCGTTGTGGCCGAATCCGACGAGTATCGTCTTGTTCTCTTCGTCTTTATCGAATCCGGGGGCTTCGAGCGCCGACTTGATGACGGGCGAATAGTCGTGGTTCTTCACGTGCGCCGCGCCGGGCCATGCGACGAGGCCTGATGTGAATATCCTCTTAAGATATGTGTCCTTGGGTTTTTGAATGCAGTTGGTCGTCATGAGGATCGCGCCGGGGAATTCCTCGAATTCCTTTCTCTGGTCCTGCCACGCGCCGCCGTAGTTTCCGACGAGGTGCGCATATTTTTTGAGCCCGGGATATCCGTGCGCGGGGATCATTTCGCCGTGGGTGTAAACGTTGACGCCCTTACCTTCGGTCTGTTTGAGCAGCTCTTCGAGGTCTTTCAGATCGTGGCCCGAAACCAGGATCGCTTTTCCTTTGACAGGGGTGATGCGAACGGGCGTTGGAACGGGATTCCCGTAAGTCCCGGTATTGCCGGCGTCGAGAAGGCCCATGACGGTGAGGTTGACCTCTCCGCACTTGAGGTTGTGGCCGAGAAGCCCGTCGACCGAGTATTTCTCTTCGGCCAGATAATTGAGCGCGTCGTGGAAGTAAGCGTAGACCGAGTCGTCCTCTTTGCCGAGTATGAACGCGTGGTCGGCGTATGCCGCGGTGCCCTTGAGCCCGTAGGTCAGAAGCTGGCAGAGCCCGGCGACGTCCTCTCCGAATTTTACCTTCATCGCCTCGACCGAAACGCCCTCGCCCTGGTTGATGAGTTCGCCCAAAGTCTTGGCGGGCTTCCATGCGGCAGGCCCCAAAAGCGTTTCAGGCGCCTTTCCGCTCTTTTTGCATTCTTCCTCGTACATTTTTTTTGCGGTCTCGAGGTTCTCGTACGCCGATTCGATGATGTGCTTTATTCTCTCGGGATCGAAATTGACGTTGGTGACGGTCGTGAAAAGGTATTCGACGACGGCCCTGTCGAGCTTGTTGTTCTTCGCGCCCATTGTCCTCGCCCTGTGGGCATACATTGATATTCCCTTGGTCGCGTGGACGAGAAGGTCCTGCAACGAAGCCACGTCGGGATCTTTTCCGCAGACTCCGAAGGAAGTGCACCCGGTACCTTTTGCGGTCTGTTCACACTGATAACAAAACATTTTAATACCTCCTGATTTTTTCTTTAATTCCGTTAATTATTATTTTCTTTAAAACATTTCAACTGCTTTTACCAATATCTTACGACATTTTTTAATTTAATTAATTGACTCACGTCAATTTTAGAAAAATAATCCGAAAATATTATTTTCCGGGGTCATGCGCGCGGGACGCCAGGATTTCGGAAGGATCCGGGGCAACCACTAGGACCTGATCATGGTTAATACCATCTTGAATTTTTTAACCGCGCTGACCGCGTGAGGCTTGTTGGCGGGCATTATTATCAGTTCGCCCTTTTTGAGCCTGTGCGGCTTCTTCGATATCGTGATCTCGGCCTCGCCGTCGGCGATATATACCATCGCGTCGAAAGGCGCCTCGTGTTCGCTGAGACCCTGGCCCTCGTCGAAGGCGAATATCGTGACCGTCCCGGTTTCCTTTTGAATGATCGTCTTGCTGACCACTGAATCTTCTGAATAATCGACCAGTTTCGCAAGATCGAGCACCTCGCCCTTCAGAACTTTCTTCGCGCCAGCCGGCGCCTTCGCGCTTTTCTTGACTTTTTCCACTTTTACCGCCTCCTCGTCATTATTTTAGAATATATTAAAATATTCGATTATTATAATATTATACCATTATTCTAAATATTAATCTCCTGAATTTCACCCTGAACGCCGACCACCATTGCCTTCAATAAGACCGCCTTACCCGATAATTTGATCGCCTCCTGAACGATTCGCAGCAAACCTCCGCAGCACGGCACTTCCATAATCGCGCACGTGACGCTTTTGAGCTCGTTCGTTTTAAAGATCGTCGAGAGTTTCTCGACGTATTCATCGAGGTCTTCGTCAAGCTTCGGACATGCGATCACAAGAGGTTTCCCTTTCAGCAGTTTCCTGTGGAAATCGCCGTATGAAAAAGCCACGCAGTCGGCCGCTACGAGGATATCGGCTCCTGAAAAAATCGGGTTTCGAGGCGATATGAGTTTTAGCTGGACCGGCCAGTTGGTCAATTCAGATTTTATTTCGGCGCCGCCATTCGAAGCGGCTTCATTTGCAGCGGCGGCCCTGTCGAAGGTCCGCATCCGGCTTCCGGGGCATCCGCCGCCTGCGTGATGGTGATCATGGCCGCCGCGCGGCGCCGCTATTTGCGATTTTGATTCGTGGACTTTCTGGGCCTCGCGCATTTTTTTAACTGCGTCTTCGCCGAAATTGGAGCGAAGATGATCTTCTACTGCGGCCTGATCGAATTCCTTCGCTTCGCGCTCGACGATCTTCAGCGCGCCGGTGGGGCAATGGCCAATGCAATCGCCGAAACCGTCGCAAAACGATTCGTTGACGACCTTCGCCTTGCCGTCGATTATTTTCAGCGCGCCTTCGGAGCATCCAGTCACGCAGTTTCCGCACCCGTTGCATAATTTTTCGTCGATCTCGATCATCTTTCTCTTCATTTCAGCCATCTCCTTCTGTCCGGGTCATCTATTTTTTCATTATTTTATTCCGCGGTTCACGCCGATGTCGTTTTTCGCCTTCTTACATTTTCATTTTAGCATTTATCAGGCTTCAGGTAATTGACATAAGTCAACTTTGAAAAAATTTTTTTTAAGGCGGATGAAATTGCTTGCGCCATGCCGAAACACACTTTAATTAAATAAAAAATATCGCTGTCCCACGGTCCCGCTAAGACGCTCAAGGAAATGGAAGACCACCGCGCGCCAAAAATCTTGAAAATAAGCGTCCTGTATGATAGAATAACACCAGATTTTTATTTTTTTCAGCAAGCGAATCGCGCGCTCGATCGCAATTGAAGACATTTACCGTACAAGCGCACAAGACGCTCGTTTATCGGGCAATCATAAGAGGAGATATATATGCTGGAACAGGAAAAAGAAATATTTGCCGAGCCATACAAGATTAAAATGGTCGAAACCATCCATAAAACGACCAGATCTGAACGCGAAAAACTCATAAAAGAAGCCGGTTTTAACGTGTTCAACCTCAAGTCGAAGGACGTATATATCGATCTTCTGACCGATTCAGGAACCGGAGCGATGTCAGACAACCAGTGGGCCGAGATGCTCAAGGGCGACGAAGCTTACGCCGGATCGATGTCTTTCGTCAAGCTGCAGGAGGCCGTTCGCGACATCCTCGGGTTCAAACAGCTTCTTCCCACCCATCAGGGCCGCGGCGCTGAAAACGTACTGTTCTCGACATTACTGAAAAAAGACGACGTCGTCATCGGAAATATGCATTTCGACACCACGAAAGGGCATATCGAAATCAGGGGCGCTCATGCTATTAACTGCGTCACTCCTCAGGCGTTCGACATGAATTCCGATTTCCCCTTCAAAGGCAACGTCGACACCGAAAAACTCGAAAAACTGATATTGGAATACGGCCGTGAGAGGATCCCTCTCATTATTATCACCGTCACCTGCAACAGCGGCGGCGGTCAGCCGGTATCGATGGAAAACATCAAAAAAACCAGTGAAATAGCTAAAAAACACAATATACCGCTCTTTTTCGACGCGGCGCGCTTCGCCGAAAACGCCTATTTCATAAGGAAACGCGAAAAAGCCTACAAGAACGTTCCCATAATCGACATAGTCCGCGAAATGTTCTCATACGCCGACGGCGCCACGATGTCATGCAAAAAGGACGCCATAGTCAACATAGGCGGATTCATAGCTTTGAACAGCCTTGAACTTTATCAGAAGTGCGCGCAGAGCTGCGTCATATACGAAGGTTTCGTCACATACGGCGGCCTTTCGGGGCGCGATCTGGCGGCGATCGCCCAGGGATTGTACGACGGTATCGACTACGAATATCTTAAAAGCCGCGTGTACCAGACCGAATACCTCGGATTAAAGTTACGCGAAAATGGAATACCGATAATCTGGCCTATCGGCGGCCACGCCGTTTATGTCAACGCCAAGGATTTTCTGCCGCATATTCCGCAGGAACATTTTACCGCCCAGGCTCTCGTCGTTCAGCTTTACATAGAAGGCGGCGTCAGGAGCGTTGAAATAGGAACCGTTTTGAATGATCGCGATCCTGTCACCGGCCAGAACCGTTATCCGGAACTCGAGCTGGTCAGGCTTGCCATACCTCGCAGAACTTACACTCTTTCACACATGGACGTCGTGGTCGAGGCATTCGAGAGAGTCAAGAAGATAAAAGACAAAATTCGCGGCCTGCGCTTCACTTACGAGCCCCCGGTGCTGAGACATTTTACCGCCAGATTCGAATTCGTGAGCTAGTTCGCAATTTAAAAGTATGAAAAACAAGTAATAAACGAATTAACGTCTTGATGCCAACCTGCGTCACAGGCTTAAAAAAGGGTGAAATATCATTAACTATAGAAACGAAAAGGCCGTCATAATCGGGATTTCCCTGTCGTCTACAAGGGCCATGCGCACGCTTAAATATCAGAGCGTCTACGACGCCGACACTTCTATCGACGAACTTGCGCTTCTTTCAAAAACCGCCGGCGCCGCCGTATGCAAGAAGTTCGTCGCGCACATTTCGAAAATAAATCCCAAGACCTTCATCGGCGAAGGAAAAGTCACTGAGGTAAAAGAATATATAGAAACGCTCGAGGAAAAAGATAAACCCGACGTCGTTATATTCGACGAGGAACTCACGGGGATGCAGTTTCGAAACCTCGAGGAACTGTTCGGAATTCCAGTTATCGACAGGACCCAGCTGATACTGGACATCTTCGCTATGCGCGCGAAAACGCAGGAAGCTATGCTGGAAGTCGAGCTGGCCCAGCTTGAATATCTGCTGCCAAGGCTCATCGGAATGGGTAAAATCCTGAGCCGGCTCGGCGGCGGCATCGGAACGCGCGGGCCTGGAGAAACAAAGCTGGAAGCCGACAGAAGAAAGATCAGGGCGAAGATTTCCAGGATCAAAAAAGACCTCGAGGAAACTAAAAAAGACCGTACCCTGCACAGAAGTTTAAGAAGCGAATTTCCATATCCTCAGGTATCGCTCGTCGGTTACACCAATGCGGGGAAATCGACTCTTTTAAACGCCATGGCCCATTCGGAAGTTTATGTTAAGGACCAGCTTTTTTCGACGCTCACGACGACTACGAAAAAAGTCAAACTGCCGGGGTCGGCGCTCGAAGTTCTGGTCACCGACACCGTCGGCTTCATAAACAAAATTCCTCACAAACTCGTCATGTCGTTCAGGGCGACTCTTGAAGAGACCGTCCACGCGGACCTTCTGCTTCACGTAGTGGACGGATCGAACCCGGAGCACCGCGAACAGATCGAGGCCGTCAATATCGTTTTAAAGGAAATCGAATGTCACGAAAAGCCGGTAGTGCTGGTGTTCAATAAGACCGATAAAGGATGCCTCGTGAACCCTGACGATTTCAAGGACATCGCCTGCGTGGCGATATCGGCCAAAGACAAAACTAATTTCAACGGATTGCACAAGATAATCGAGGACCATTTCACTCCGTTCATCGAGGAATACGAATTATGCATTCCTTGCAGCGACGGAAAAACGATCAGTTTCATAAAAGGATATTCGAGAGTGCTCGAAGAAATTCCCTCGGACGAATCGATCCGCTTCAAAATCAGGATGTACAAGCGCCACAAAAACCTGATAGAAAAATATCTTATTGCGTGAGGCAAATCAGCGGTATAGATCTGTTTTTAAAATAATCGCGTATCGTTTCGACCTTCTCGGGCACGACAAGGTACTGGGCGTTTTTTATCTTGAGCATTATATGTTCGAGAAAAAGCGGGTCCCTGTCTATTTCAAGGAGCTTCTCGGCCGTTCCCGAAAGGCTTATCATGACGCATTTTCTCTCGCCTGAAACGATTACCGAATAATACCAGTCCCGGACCGTAGTCATGACGTTCTCGGGCGGTTCACCCTTCACGTTACGCGAAATGAAATTCTTGAAATCGAAAAAATTCATTCCGAGCGATATCGAGCGTACGATCGAATCGCGGGTGATATTGAACATATACACGCCATCGGCCGAAATCAGGTCCGAGAAGCACAGCGTCCTGACGAAAATCGATATATCCTGGGAATCGGTCATGAGATTGAAATCGGGCGTCATTACAGCCGATTTTTTGTGCGGTTTTTTGCGCGAGGCGACTTCGCCAAGAAGCGTCTCCATTATCGGAAATAAAATATTGAATACTTTTTCGCCGAAAGGCGAAAGTTTTACGTAAACTGGCTGGGAATCGGAATAGATGACTTCCGCGGCGCCGCAGCACATCATGACCTTTATAAGCGGGTCGATCTCGGCCGGACCGTAAGGAAGCGATTTTATATTGAAATAAGAATCGGACTTCATTTTTTTCAAGAACGACTCTGGAAGTTCGCCTTTAAGGCCGGCGGCGAAATCGCGCAGAAACCTTGAAACCTGCACTTCGAGCCATTCGGTGTCTGAAAGCGATTCGGAACGGGCAAAAAGATTTACGGTGTTTTTCTGTTTGCGTATCTCGAAAAAAAGAGGAACTGAATCGAGAAATTTTCTCATGGTATCGGCCATGGGGGCCTTGCCGCGAAGCTCCTTAATCGATTCTTCGAGCAGCGAGGCCGCCTTTTCGGAACCCGTTATGTCGCGCGCGAGCGAAAGAAAAAGATATTTCATGAAATGGACGTAAGGGTCGAGGAAGGAACGGGACATTTTGTACGAAAATTCCGTCGCCGGAAGCACCGGCATATATTCCCTTATCTCGGCCGTACCCGTAGATTTTCTGTTCTTGTTGAAATATTCGAAGCAAATTTTAAAAATTTCATCGGGAACGGCGAAGTAGTCTTTCTTTATTTTATAAAGAAATCCGCACCTGTAAAAATTTTCGATTTTTTTCAGGTTCTCCTCGTTCTCGATCTTTATAAGCGAGTTTAAAGGATTCGAAAGAATGAGCGTTTCGAAATATTCCTCGGACTGGCTGGTAAAATTGTTGCGCAGAAAGGTTCTCATGTTCTCCGGATTCGAAAAATGCTCGACGATTTTTCTGCATAGCGAGCGTTTCTGCGAAGGGTCCTGAACATGGGCGAATGTCTTGGATTCGTTGTAGAACCTTATCATTTCTTTATAAAGGTTGGGATTGAGCGCGAGTACGAAATCGTTCAGTTCCATATGTCTCCCTAAAATAGCATTTTCGGCGCGCCGCCTGACATAATCGGCACCGAGTCTTCCGCCGGTTAAAAAGGCGCGGGCCGCCAGGCCCATGTTCAGCCTTACGACCCGCTGCCTGAAATCGATTTATTTAAATTTTCAATCTTTTTTAGAATACTTGTCCTGCTGTTTTTTCATGCCCTCGGTGAAATTTTCGACGACTTTTCCGAGATGTTCCATATATTTGACCATTTTGTCGTCGTCTATGACTTTCTTTTCGTTTCTGGCCATAGTTTCGTCCAGGATTCCCTCGATCTGGGTGTTGAGGGTTTCCGTTGTCTTGTCGGCGAGGTAATTTAAAGTGGAATCGATGCGTGAAAATCCTTTTATTTCAAGCGCCGTCTCCATTATCTGGTATATGCCGGTGAATATTTCCTTCAAATTGTCTATTTTTTCAGCGGTCTTGATCTTCGACTGGGTGAGAGCGTCGATGGCCGAATAAAAGCCCTTGGCGTGGAGCCTGACGAGATTTACGGCCTCTGAGGCGTTCTTCACTATTTCGAAATAACTGGTTTCGTTGAGCCTGGCCTGATCGAGTTCGCGCGACATGTTCGTTTTTTCCTGTTCTACCTTCGGGCGCTCCGACTCGTTGGCTTCGCGCAGCTTGCGATCGACGTCCTCGATCGCCTTGCTGATGCGCTTGACTTCCTCGCGCCAGTGTTCGTATTTCGGCTGATTTTCATTGAGTTTTTCAACGATAATCTTTTCCTTCTGGGTGAGGGCTGAATACATTTCGGCGTTCTTGGCGATCTGCTGGTTGAGGGACTCCACCGTACCGTTGGCGTAGGCTATAACGGTCTGCATGGAACCTGCGACATTCTGCGATTTGATCCTGTCGAGGCGGCTGGCGTTCGCCCATTTCGAGGCGCCGATCACGCTCCAGAACTTTTCAAGGCCCTGATAATCCTTTGTCGTGGCGACCTTCCGGCCAAGATTTTCGAGCTCTCCGGTCAGTTCCTCTATCAAATCCTGCATGTCCTTCTGGTATTCCTGGCCCTGGACTATGGCGTTATCCAGCGCCTTGAGCTCTCCGACGTTGAATTTCTTTCCCTCTTTCGAACGTTTTTTCTGCTTGTCCTCGGAAAGCATATCATCGAGCTTGGATTCATATTCTTTTCTTGAACTGTCGAATGTCCTCTTGAGTTCAACGGTCTTTTGCTGCATATTATCAAGCTTCTGCTTTTGCCCGCTGAGAAAATTTTCCGCTATATCGCCCATTTTATGCCTCCGCTCGTTAAATAATGGTCAGAATCTATAAGGCCTGTTCAAGCCGTCTCAGGCAATCTAATATTACACTATAATCGGCAGGTTTGTCAACGTCGACGACCAGTTCGGCAAATGACGAAACGAATCCGAAACTCGGGATCCTGATGGCCGAGGTGACGGCGGCTTCCACGTCCTTTTTGGTCAGAAGCCCGGCCTGGTATTTCAGGATGACCTTCATTCCGAAAAGCGCGGCGAGTTTCAGGGGATTCTTGCGGTTCTGGTATACCCTTGTGATTATCCCTTCGTTGCGAAAGACCGCTTCGGGAAGCACCGCGACGAAGTTCCCGCCGGTATAGGTATTTTCAGCGCAATAAAACCAGGTACGCGGGGCCGAAGGATATTTCCGGTCGTAAACGTCCTTCGTAACTACCGGGTATATGGCCTCGTAATGAGA
>Ga0079303_10000016_pt1 | contig 44865 bp, 59 predicted proteins | sample Methanogen_OWC_FD_77073 | JGI IMG/M metagenome (GOLD analysis project Ga0079303, IMG submission 77073) | Enriched soil microbial communities from Old Woman Creek wetland in Ohio, USA - Methanogen_OWC | ecosystem: Environmental > Terrestrial > Soil > Wetlands | place: USA: Ohio | collected...
AATAATTAATTAACATTTCTTTTTCAATTTTCCTATCAAAATTAGCACTAATCAAAAAATACAAATTAAAAACAATAAAAACAAAATAAATAATAAAAAAACTCTTTTTACTTCTTAGATAATTTAATTTCATTAATACTATCACCTTTCAAAATATGTTTTTTTAATAATAACATAAAAATTGTAATATGTAAAGTTTTTTTCTTAATGCTGATTTATTAGTTTTATATTAATCACTCTATTAATTATTGTTTTAAGCTCTTGTTTGTTATTATAATAAACAAACACCCAAAATAAACATTTTCCCCAATTATCTCTTAACCATTTATATCCTTCTGGTGAATGGAGATTTATAACACCTAACCAACGAATATTTATATATGTTTCAGAAAACCATTTTCCTACTTCTTTATTGTTAAATGATATAGACCATTCTTGATCTAATTTATCAAAATCTAAATATTTAAAAATATAATCAAACTCTTCTTGAGAATAATCCAATTCATCTATATCATAGTACCAAAAATCATTATTGTAACATGTTAATTCGATTTTCATTATTTACATCCTTATTAGTTCTACATTAATAACCTTATTTACAATAGTTTTTAACTCTTGTTTATCTGTATAATTAACAAACAATCTGTAAAAACCATTACTCCAATTTTGTTCTAACCATTCATAACCTTTAAATGATTTATAGTATATACTTTCTAAATATATACTATTTATATATGTTTTTTTAAACCATTTTTCTGTTTTTCTATTGTTGAAAATTATATAACAATCTTGACTTAATTCTCCAAAATATAAGTATTGAAAAATATAATCAAATTGTTCTTGGGTATAATCATTTTCAATTACATCATAATAAAAAATATCATCATCTTTTTTTAATTTAATTTTCATATTTACCTCTAATTAATTTTGATTTCACAATTTTTATCCATTCAATAATTCATTGTTTTGGCGCATGAATTCTAAATTCAGTTAACAAGTCATTCAATGGTGGTTTAAATTTATCTTTAAATATTTCCCAATCATTAGATTTTATATCAAAAATCTGTTTATATATGTCATTTGCTTCAGAAAAATTAATAATTTTCCCATATTTAGCGATTTGAATACCAAACATAATAATTCTAAAAGAATGAAATAAACTTTTTTTTGCAACATATGGATTAAAATCTTTTTCTATAATTAGTTTTTTCCTTGCTTTATCAAAACTATTATGAGCTATAGCACATATAGATTTTCTCAATTCCCACAAATCCAATGTGAAATCAAACTCCATATCTTGTTGAATAACAAATTGTTTTGGCGCAAACAAACATTCCAAAGCTTCAATAGAGTGTTTATTTAATTTATCCTGAAAAGATTTAATATCATACAATTGATAATCTTTCGTCTGTTCAATTATGCCATTATATCCATCAACAACAATGATATAATCTATGTCAGAATTTACATTAGCAGTACCATATACATGGGAACCAAAAATATATTTATTTAATATTTTCATTGTTTTACTGTTTTACTCCTAACCTTTTTAAAATTTGGCATTCAATTTTTATTATTAATCAATTTTTAAATTCTATATTAACAAGTTTATTTACAATAGTTTTAAATTCTTGTTTATTTGGATAATTAATAAATATTTTAAAAACACCTTTACCCCAATTTTGTTTTAACCATTCATATCCTTCCTGTGAATCATTATATACATCTTTTAAATAATTGCTATTTATATATGTTTTACAAAACCATCTTTCTATTTCATTATCAGTAAACCGTATATAATGATATTTATATAATTTATCAAAATCTAAATACTTAAAAATATAATCAAATTGTTCTTGTGTATATGTTGATTCAGTTGCATTATAAATCCAATGACAATGATTATTGTATGATTGTTCAATTGTTATCTTCATTTTTTAATCTCTTTTCAATTCTATATTTATTACTTTATTTACTATTGTTTTTAATTCTTGTTTATCTGGATATCGAACAGGTAATATAAATGTATTTTTACCCCAATTTTCTTTTAACCATTGATAACCATTTGGTGATTGATTATATATTATTTCTAACTTAATGTCATTTATATATGTTTTAAAAAACCATTCATCTGTTTGTTTATCATTAAAATATATATACCAATCTTTATCTAATGTATCAAAATCTAAATATTTGAAAATATAATCATATTCTTTTTGTGTACAACCATATTCCTTTAAACCATAATGCCAATATTTATTCCAGTTAATTAATTTAATTTTCATTATTCAATCCTTTTTAATTCTATATTTATTACTTTATTTACAATAGTTTTAAATTCTTGTTTATTTGAATAATAAATATATAGTTTATATATACCTTTACTGAAACTTTCTTCTAACCATTGATATCCTTCTGATGATTCTTCTTGTATTTCATCTGCACATAACCATTCACTATTTACAAATGTTGTTCTAAACCATGTTTTTGTTTTATATTTATTAAAATGCACATAACAAGATTTTTCAATTTTATCAAAACTTAAATATTTAAATGCATAATCATATTGTTTTTGTGTATAACGCAATACATCTGTATTTGAATAATACCAAGAATAATTATTGTTTTTTTGTTTTAATTTAATTTTCATTATTTAATCCTTTTTAATTCTATATTTATTACTTTATTAACTATTATTTTTAATTCTTGTTTATTTGTATACCGAACAACTGTTTTAAACTCACCTTTACCCCAATTGTCTTTCAACCATTCATAACCTTCTGGTAATTGATTGTGTATTTTACTTAAAAAAAGACTATTTATATATGTTTCAGAAAACCATTTTTCTGTTTCTTTATTTTTAAATGATATCCACCAATTTTTATCTAGTTTATCAAAGTTTAAATATTTAAAAACATAATCAAATTGTTCTTGTTTATAATTTAATTCATCTACACCATAACACCAATAACCATTACGTTTAATTAATTTAATTTTCATTATTATTTTTCCTTTTCAATTCTATATTTATTACTTTATTTACTATTGTTTTTAATTTTTGCTTATCTGAATAATAAACTGTCAAATTGAAATCGCCTTTACCCCAATTGTTTTTTAGATATTCATACCCTAAAAAAGAATTATTATATATATTTTTTAACAAGTCACTCTCTATATATATTTTATAAAACCATAGCCTTGTTTCATTATTATTAAAACTTATCCATTCATTTTTATCTAATTTTTCAAAATCTAAATACTTATATACATAATCAAATTGTTCTTGTGTGTAATTATCTTCATTTATAGGATAAAACCAATAAGTTGCAAAACTAAATACTTTTAATTTCATTATTTTTCCCTTACTTATTAAAATGTTTATATAACAAAACTATATCATGTTTTTTGAAAAAAGTAAACAAAAAAGACTTCTTTCAGGAAGTCTTTCAAATATCACATTATATTTAATTTATTAAAAATAAAATGTTCTTCATGTTTTACAAACCCATGTTTTAGATATAATTTTTCTAATTGTTCAAAATTTAAATCACCATAAGGATTAATTTCTAAAATCAATTCTATATCTTTTTCTTTAACAATTGCTAAAAGTTTTTTTAATAATTGTGTTGCATATCCTTTATTGCGAAGTGACTCTGGAACTAACAAACGGTTGAAGTACCATTGGTTATCTTTTAACCTAGAAATTTCAGCACATGCTCGATAAATACCTTCTATGGCATATACAACAATAAAATCACTAGTTATTTGTTCTTTTATATTCATCTTATTTCACCTTTTAAAACTCCTGCAATAATTTCTCTAGGTCTAGTATCCATGTCTTTTAATTTTTCAAACATTACATCATTATTTTCTGTGAACGCTAGTTTAATAACTTCAACATAATCACGATTATCTTCTAACAAGCCAATTATATTTGATTTCAATTCAGATTCGTCTTGTTTTAAACAACTATTAATATCATCTAACAACATTTCAAAAACGGTCATAACAATTTTATGTTTTTTCATAATTTTCTCCTTTGTTTTTATATTATTATAACATGCATATTTATTTTTGTAAACAAAAAAGACTCATTGTACAATGAGTCTTTAAAAATTATCTATTAAAAAAATACATATTCGTTTCTTCATACGCTCTTTCAGGTGTAACGATATCAGCCACAATATCCCCTGCAAAATTTTCAAAAGCGGCACGTAATACTAAAGTATATGTTTCTGAACAGTTAAGCGTTTGTTTACATGCATCAATATGTTCTACAAATTCACTACCTATTGCATCTCCAAATACAGAAGCTAATCCTCCTGCCAAACAATCAGTAACTAATCCATAAGAATGATGTTCTGATAATAATTGTTGTATTTTTGCAACTATCATTTCATGTTGTACATCATTTAATATAATTTCTAATCGTTCTATATATTCATAATCGGCATCATTATCATAAATATTACCATCATGAATAAACATAGTTGGTTGCATTGTTTCTACTACTACATCAACACCATTAATTTCTAATTTCATAGCTACATGAGCAAATTTAGAATCTGTAACAGTTTTTATTACTCCACCTACAATTCTACCTAAAAAACTTTTATCAGCCACAAATATTGCAGTAAATTTTTTCATAAAAAACACCTCACTTTAAAAAATATTTACTTTTTTAAAAAATAATTTTAAAACAAAAAAATACCACCTTAGTTTAACTAAGATGGTATTTTTGTATTTTCCACAATATAGCCAGCCTTGGAGAATAACCACGGGTCGAAACAAACAACACCTCAAACTCATGTATCAAGGATTTTATCGATATTTGTGATTTAACATTTTATCTTTGATTTTCTAAAAAATCTTTAATCTTATTATCTTTACATATTTAATCATTAATCTATAATCTTTTCTAAATGTATAGGTAAAATTTCTCTTATAGCATAAAGAAAAAATTCATCTTAATATTAAAAAATATGTGGAAATTTTTCATATTTTCCTAACGAAAATTTCCTAAAAACAAAGGATTTGTTGATGTGGTTTCAGCTAAAAATGGAAAACAAAATTAAAACTCTATAAATGTTGTCGCGTTACTCTCTGAAAGAACAGCGTCAATTTCCATCAAAAACATTGTCGTTTTATCATTTAGCGTGTCAATACGATTCTTGACTTTATTTGGGTCTACTAAAGAAAACTCATTGTTTTTAAAATACATTTGTCTATCATTCTCTTTTTCTTCAACAGAAACTTCATTTTTGCCAGAGTTAGCAAAAAACGTTTCGAATTTTGTTTGAAGAAGTTCATTTTCTTTATTACACTTTCCGGTACTTTGTGAATATTGTCTTGATAACTCTGATAACAAAGCGTTTTCATATTGAACAGCGTCTTTGTAATCAATAGCTTCTGCTACAGTCATAGTGGTATCACCCACTGTGATTTTTGTATTAGCATTAGAAAGGATGATTGCTTTTTTAATTTTATTTCTGCGTTCAATCAATGCCATAGCAGAATCCAAATTTCCTTGCAACTCTCGTTCTACTTCAGTAATTTGTCTACCATTAATTTTATTTTGAGAATTAGATTTGCATAAAACAAATTGTTGACCAATTGCACAATTAATCTTTGAACCCATTAATTTTAACTCAGCTAACGCACGATGAATTGTCATTTTTTCCATTAACAGCACACTCCCTAATTTTTCTTTGTTATTTTATTATACTAATTTTTAAATTTTTTTATATGTATTTTAAAAATTTATTTTTAATTTTTTTAAACTAAACAATTTTCATGTTGTATATTTTATTATATAAAAAATTTTTATTTTTTAAAAAACTTTTTCTCCATTCCAAGTTATTTTTTTATAATCCAATGTCAATTCTTCATGTATGTCTATATTTTTCAATGCACAAACAAAATAAAAACACACATCACAATTTTTCATTTCTACCAATTCAACATTTGGTTTATCAGAATGATTGATGTACTTCCCTAATTCAAATCTCATATAATCAATATCTGTTATACCTGTATTTTTATATTTTAAAAAAGCTATTCCAATAGTATCTTTTTTAGCAAATGTTATTTTAGCAAAAATGCCATTACCATGTATTTTAGATTTTTCAATATAATAATTGTCCATTAGTAATTTTTGTATATTCACGCTCTCTCACCTTTTAACACAATCTTATTGTCTTCCAAAAAAGATATTATATTTTTATTATACAAAAAAATACCACCTTTTAAGGTGGTATTTTAGAAAAAGTTTTTTACAATTTAAATTTTGAAATAACCACTTGCAACTCTTCGGCAAGTTTAGCTAATACCTGACTTGCACCTGCAATTTCCTGCATATTAGCTGATTGATGTTGGGTTGATGCTGATACATTTTGTATCTGATTTAACTCATTATTACTGTTACTAGTTAATTCTTGCATCAACCCTGTTACATATTTGTTGCCTTGCTTTACTTCATCAATAGCTGCGGCAATAAGATTAATTTGTTTATTAACATTATCTATACTTTTGGTTATTTCACGGAAAGTTACACCTGCATCACCAATCGCTTGACTACCTAAAACAACCTCTTGCGTACCGTTTTGCATTGCTACTACTGCATGATTGGTTTCATTCTGTATTTCTAAAATCAATTCTGAAATTTGTTTTGTAGCTACTTGTGACTGTTCAGCAAGTTTTCGTACTTCTTCTGCTACTACTGCGAATCCCTTGCCATGCTCACCCGCTCTTGCGGCTTCTATAGCGGCATTTAAAGCTAACAAATTAGTTTGACTTGCTATGCCAGAAATAGTATCTACTATTTTACCTATTTGTTTTGAACTCTCACCTAACTTTGTTACCACCTGTGAAGAAGCATTTACTGTGTCTTTAATTGTTTCCATTTGTTGTACTGCTTTTCCTATTGATTGTTCACCTTTATTAGTCTGTTCCACAGCATCACCACATAATGTTTTAACTTCATTTGCTTTGGTATCAATATCATCCATTGCTTGCATACGTTTTTGAACATTATTGGTAATATCGTGAAGTGATAATTGTTGATGTTCTACATTGCCAGTCACATTTTCCATTGTTTTTGCTATTTCCATTGATGTATGCGTTGCTTGATCTGCACTAGCAGTTAATTCTTCTGCCGATGATGCTAATGTGTGTGATGATTGAGAAATGTTTTTAATCAATTCTCGTAGATTCTCTCGCATTTTGTAAAAACTTCTTACTAATGTATTGATCTCATCTTTTGAATCAGCCACAGACATTAATTCATTATCCTTTACACCTAAATCACCACTAGCGATTTCTTTACTGGAATATGCTAGTTTTTTAATTGGTGTAACAATTTGTTGAGTGGCAAACAAGATTATTCCTGAGATCAATAATACTCCCACTAAAATTACAATAGAGATTTCTATTAACAAATCAGTAACCGCTCTATAAGATTAGTCATTAGGTACTGCCATTATTAAATTCCAACCAATATTTTTCATAGGCAACAGTGTATACATTTTATCTTTTCCATCAATATTATAAGTTTTAATCGATACATTGTCTGTTTTGCCTATCCATCCTGTCATCTCTTTAAACTTACCTTCATTTGCTGTAGCTACATTGTCAGTTAAGTTGAATTGTGGATGGTAAATAAAATTTAATTTATCATCTACAATGAACACATAACCTGTATCACTAACTTTCACTGTTTTCAAATAAGAGTGTAATACATCTAATGCTAAATCTACTCCAACTACACCCACAAGCTTACCATTTACATCTGTTATGCTTCTAACAACGCTAACAACACATTGTCCTGTACCAGCATCCTTATAAACTTCTGAATAAGTTGCCCCATTATTTGCGATTGCTTTTTTATACCAACCACGTGTTCTAGGGTCATAATCTTCTTTTGGAACCCAACCATTTGATTCCAAATACTTTTTGTTCTCAAATCCAGCAAAAACGTTTAGCACTCCATCACCAGAGGGTTTTACAGAGGTTAGAATATTTAAAATTTCTTGGTCTGTATAATTTTTTTGTGCTAACACCATAGCAGTAGAAGAAACTATTCCCTCTTTCTCTGAAAGAAACCCTGTAATTTTCCCACTGATATTGCTCACTTCACTCTTAAAGTAGCGGTCTATCTCATCATTCATTGCATCATATATACCATGAAAAGCCATACCTCCAATAATTAACATTACAACCACAACAGGCAAAAGTATAATCATCATCATCATCGTTTTTAATGAGAAATTTTTCACCATATTAAACACTCCTTTCTGTTTTTTGTTTACATTTTATCAAACTGTACAAAAAAAATCAAGTTTTTTATTTTACTAGGACATGATTTACTAATTTTAATCTATTTCTTTAACAGAAATAGAAAAACAATTTCTTACAAATTTTTAAATAGATAGGGGCTGAATTTTTTTGAAAACTAAAATCGCTGGCAGTAGACAAATGCAAGAATGGCAAAAAGTTTTAAAGCATAATCCTGCTGATTTTGGTGAAACATCTCCACAAATCATTGAAGATTTTACATTAAGATACAATACTGATGTAACTATCTCTGACCCAAAAGATTTAGTGACAAAAGAGTATGTTGATGCAAACTCTGGCGGTACTGGTTCAGAATTTATTGGTACACCAACTGATGGAACTTACAATGATGGTTTATTGGATTTAACACCAACAACAAAAATATCTGATGCAACAGATGATATAAATGAAATACTAACTGAACTCGCACCAATTGATGCAGAAACGCTACAAAATAAAAATTTATCAATATTTAATAACTCAACTACTTTATATTCAGGATATTTGTCTAATAACAATTCCGCTACATATAAAACTGGTGAATTAGCTGGTAGTTTAGTTAATTATATTGTTAAAAATACACCATTTGTATTACAAACATCGAATACTACTGTTGCTATTAACAAAGGAGATATTGGAACATTAAAATTGTACATTAATGACGTTTTAGTAGATACATTTAATTTAGCTACTAATTTTAACGAAGCCTATAGAAATAGTAGCCAAGTTTATACACTAAACGGTGGTGGTACAAACTATAATTCACCAAACAATTTTATTTCTATTATTGATGTGTCAAAATACAATAATTTTAAAAAATGGCAAAAATGTATAGCTAGAATTAATATCAATAGTTCAAATTTAATTTCTGGATACAACAAAATCATCTTAAAACATGAAGATATTCCTACACCACAAACTTCTAATATTTGGGAATTATTTTATGATAATGATCTATCTACCATTGCTATTGATAGTTATTCAATTGCCATTAACAATAACACCTCAAACAAATACTTATCAGGTGTTAAATATCTTGGATTAAATGATAACATTTCATTAAATACTGTTTTAACCAATTTATTCAAAAACACATATTTAAGCAATCCAATTAGCTATTCTGGTTTTACAGGTATAACTAATAACAGTATAACTATTAACGATTCCTCTATATCAGGAATATCTAGTCCTCCTAGTATAGATGATGTTTTAACTATTACCAATAAAATATTAACTTTAAATGTTAACAATGTATGTTCACAAAATGCTAGATTAACACTTAATGTCTCTGACCCATATAATACTACTTCTACTTTACAATCAACTTCACAAAATATATTAGTAAACACTTATCAAGATGGTATTAGTGGCATTAGTACAGATAAAACAGAATATTTCACTGATGAATATTATCGTTTACCTTTAAATTTTGACAGCAATAACAAAACTATTCCTGTAACCAATTTATGGGATAGCAAATTAGTGTTAGAAAATGGTAATGCTCAATTTTATATGATAAATAATGTTCCAGCATTAATATATCCAAGTGTCGATTTTAACACTTGTTTACCAACACAAAATGTAAATTATAGTGGATTCTCAGGTCTACAAAAATTTATGCGTTGCTTTATTTCATCTAATAGTCAAAGCAGTGTTACTTTACAATTAGATGGGATTTTAAGTGGCATTGGAGTTTTAGGCACTGGTGATATTAATATAGAAATTAAATTACCTACTCAAACTGGATGGTTAGATATAGCAAAACCATATAATTCTTCCGCTGGTGTAGAAAATGATGGCAATGGTTGTTTAAATGGAAGTATTAATTATACAGGTGGCAATGCTATCATAACTGCTACTTTTGGTGGCAAATCAACGTATGATTCAAATTATAAAATGCTTATAAGAATAACTTTACTAAATAACACAAAGCAAATTAAAAAAATCAATTGCACCAGTTGGTAAGAGGAAAGGGGTAAATAATTTAATATGGCAAATTTTGCAAATATCACCATGGTTGACCGCCTATTCAAATGGATGTTTGGCAAATCACGTGGTGATAATAGTTCACAATTTTTTGAAGAAAATATTACAACATCTTTTGATGTTCATGCATCAGAAATTTATGCACAACCTATTCCTTCTACACCTCCAACTACTACCAACTCTATTGTTAAAAAATGGTATCCTTCTACTGAAAGCGGTGATGGCTCCATTACACTAACAAGGGATAGAAAAGTTAATGGTGGACGTTGTTGGGTAGCTGTTAATAATTGGTCAAGCAATTGGTCTTCTGGTTCCGCAGATTTAACTCAAATAATGAAAAACTTTATTAGTCCAAAATATGGTAGAAATTATGTAGTACAAGTTTTTGATGGAAATGGCAATCAAATACCAGAATTAGATAATGCTAGTTGGTTATTTGATTATAAAGCAGGAGTTTTAACATTTGAAACTGACAGATGGGAAACTGGAAATACAGTAAATGATAGTATTAAAATAAAAACTTATCAATATGTTGGTTCTATGTTAGATAATTTTTCTACACCATCTAACACCAGAAAAGAAGTTTTCCTATTAGAAGCTGATAATATTGTTGATTTTACCTTATCATCTACACCTTCGAATTTAAATAATTTAGATGTTTATTTTAACGGTATGATGTTGGATTGTATAAAAAATGAAGACTATACATTAACAAGTAATGTATTAACTATAAATTATCCTACATATAAAAACGATATTGTGATTATTAAATATAACTAAACAAAAAATACGTGGAAATTAATCCACGTATTTTTTTACGTTTTCTAATGTTAATTCTTCTTCTACTGTATTACATTCAGTTGGACTTTTAAACACAGTATATTCAAATTTATTATCTTTTATTTTAAAACTTTCTGATTCAAATTCGTTATACTCTAAATTCTCTTTTGTTGTTTTTTCTAAAACATCATCGTAAGTAAATGTGAATCCTTTTTGTAATAAATATTTTACAATAGAACCTTCTTCATTTACAGCTAATCTTTTTTTAGCAACTCTCTTTACTGTTCCATTCATTATAACGTTATCAAAATAAACTTTATCATATTTTTGTTTTAATACACTAACAACATCGTCAACACTGGCATTTTCTACATATTCATTTAAAAACGCAATATTACCAATTACACTACCAAATGCTATTTCACTAGCATTTAATCGTTCTAGAACATCTCCTTCATCTGGTCTTATAATAGTTCCACTATCAAATTCTTGGTTCTCTTCTATATATGTTTCGCCATCTTCATCTTCATATTCCATTGGATGCTCACGAATATATTGATTTATTAAATCCCTATGTGATTGGTTACGACCACTTTCTATAATTTCACCATCAATATATAAAAACGCTTTTTCACGATTATAAATATCTATATCTTCTTCTTCAACACGTGTTACATCACCAACACCATCATCCTTTTCATCTAAATCATATGTTGATACTTTTACTCCACCTGTCTCTAATATAGTATTTACCGCATTTTGCAACATATCAAAAACTTCATCTTTTAAGTTGTCAGCAATCATTTCTTGTAATTCGTTCTTTGCTAATCCTTCTATTTTACCGTCTAATTCTTTACTTAATAAATAACTAATTCCTTCAACATCTCTTTCGTCCATTTTTTTAATTTCTTCATAATCATTATCAAAATAATCTGCAATTTTTTCATTATTATCTATATCATCAAAAAACTTTTCTAAAGCGTCTAATACTTCTTCTTGATAATCAACTTCTGCTATTAATCTTTTCATATTCTCTCCTTATTAAGTTGAAAAAAACAACGTTTTATTAATCCATTTTTCTTGCAAAATATTGTTAACAGTAGTAAATGCTTGTTGTGCATCACTCTCAATAGCAAAATGAGTTATACCATTAGCTAAAGAACAATTTTCATCAATAGAAAGAAAGATATTATGATAATCTACTACTAGCATATTTAACAAGTCAGCAATAACTCTATCTGTTACATAAGTAATAATAGTTTTATCATTAATTACTCTAGTAACATGTAAGAAAAAACCATAATCATCTTTTTTTACTGTTATAACTGGAATATTCAAATTTTATTCCTCCTTATCAATCAAACAATCTACGTGTTTTTTCTGCTAACAAAATTAACACATCTGTTTCTAATTCATTTTGTATTAATGAAATAATTTCTTTTTTATTTAAATCATCAAATTCAACAACAATTTCATCTGCTATAAATTCGCTCATATCTCTTATATCAGAACTATCAACATCTCTATGTCTTAAAGTTAATCCATTATCAAATAATGCCTTAATAAAATCATCACTATAAGAATCATTAAATAATTGTTCTATTGATTTTAAAATTTTTCGTTTTAATTCAGCATCAGCACTAATTTTATTCATTCTTGCTAAAATTCTATTCATTTGAACAACTCCTATTTTAAAAAATCTTCACCATAAACTTGTCTAATAATTTTTTCTACAGTGTATACTGGAATTCCTTCATACTGTAATAATTTTTCAAACAATTCTCCCTTTGAATATGTATTAAAAGACTCATCTTTAGAATTATCATCTTCGTCTAAACCTTCCATCTCTCGTAATGCCTTTAACATATAATTACTATATTCTATTGAACATAATCTTTTCATAAAAATATCACTCCTTTATTTCACTTAATAAATAAAATAAAGAAGTGTTTTTTATGCTTTATTTAATAACAACTTTCATACCAACATATGCATATTTTGTTTTAAATTCGTCAATGTCCCATATTCTAATACAACCTTCTGAAGCATTGGTTCCTATAGAATTTTTATCATGAGTTCCATGAATACCAATACCATCCCAATTAGTTTTTAATGAAATAAACCATTTACCATACGCATTAGGTATTTCACCTTTACCATCTTTAAAATCATGAGTCCAATACGATGAATTAATAATTTCATCTACATAAAAGACTCCTTCTGGTGTTTTACAATCACCTACAGCCTGTTTATTTCCTGTATTTTTACCCACTGCAATTGGAAAAGTATCAATAATTTTATTATCCTCATTATAAACTTTTAGCATAAACTCTTTTTTATTAATTTCTACCCAATATTTATTATTTTGAGTAACTTTTACAATACTCTGTAAATCATTTGGCATAGGAGTTTCATTATTTATAATTGGTTGTTGAGTTGGAATTAGAGTTGGTATAGTAGTAACAGGTGTATTATTTTGTATTACTACTTTTTCTTCTTTTGAAAATGCATATCCTGCACAAAAGCAAGAAATTCCTAGCAATGAAACCATAATAAATAGAATGATTTTTTTAGCAAAATCAGTAAACATATTATCCAACCTTTCCTTTTCCTTGTTTCATTCTGTTTAAGATTAATTGAAAATTTTCTACTCTTCGTTTATAATCATCACGTTCTAGTTTTAAATTATCACGAACATGACAACAATCTTCGAATAAATTAATCAATACTTGGTTCTTCTTTTTTAATTTTTCTACTTCATTATTTAATATTACAAGTCCATTTTTTAAATCATCTACACATATGTTTAATTCTTTTTGTTGTTGTTGAGATTGTGTAATAGATTCTTGGAAACGATTTTCCCAAACTTTTGCCGATTTTTTTTGTATTTCATATTCTTTATTAATTATTGAATTTTGTTTTTTTAACTCTTCAATTATTTTATAATAACTGTCATTTAGTTTCAATAAGCACTCAAAATGAACTAAATTATTATATTCTTTTTTGTTATCCTTATTTAATTGATTATTACATATATTGCAATATCTCATATCTACCTGCTTTATTAAATTGTTGTGTTTTTTTATTGCAATAATTAATAAACAATATGTATTGTGTTGATGAAATACTTTTACAACTTAAAATGGCAAGTTTTAAATTGCTATATAAAAAATCCATTCTTGACCTCTCCTTTATTTTGTGATTTAATGTACTTTTAGTATACTAGCTTTTATATTTTTTGTAAACATTTTTTCAAGTTTTAATATAAAAAAGAGAGTTTTTAAAACTCTCTTTAAATTATATATGTATGAGTATTAGGCAATGGAATATCACAATACGGTAAATAATCCTGCGCTAACGCAATTTGATTTTTATACTGAAAAGGTCTACCACCAAAATTAACATGCAATGTTTGATTTGATAACGCACGATCTCCATTACGCATAAAACAAGGATAAATTTTTTCTGGCAAGAAATTTTCACGTAAATTGGTATGAATGTTTTGCTTTTTTATTACACCATTAATAGCAAAACTCCACGTTCCATTATCAACATCCAACATAATACTTACTATATCATTGCTTTTCCACACATCAGAACCAATATATGTTTCTGATGCTTTATTATTTTCATAAGAATATGTACCATTATCCTTATATAAAAGACAATACTTCCCGGTAGCTCCCCAAATAGTAGAGTTAGTGACTTTATTTGTTGCCAACCCAAATAATGAATCATTGATTATCATATTTTCTGTTTTGATCTCCCAATACCACTTTCCGCTATCAACACCCTCTGTTGCAATAATGTGCAACCATGCTCCTGAAATAGTTAAATCGTATTCACTTAAAACAAATTGGCCTGTACTAAATGATTTATTTCTATCTAATGTTACAAGACTAGATGACATACTTCTTCCCCCTGTTTTTGAAAATAAAAACTAATTTTATTTACTAATCTGATTAAAAAATATAATTAGCAAATAAAAAAATAAGATGATTTGAAAAATCATCTTATTTTTATTAATTAAATTATATAAGAAAAAAACTTATTAGAATTCCATTCACTTATATTACACTGATTACTAGTATTACTACCTATAGCTAAAACCATACCATTTGACTTTACTCCAACTGTATGATATACACCTGTACTGATAGCAACAATATCTGTCCAACTTTCTACATTGCATTGTCCAGAATTATTCCATCCTGTAGCTACACATGTACCATCATTTTTTAGACCTACTGTAAAATAACAACCCGTACTAATTTGTTTTATATCTGACCATGTTGATACATCACACTCACCATAAGGATTCCAACCAGTAGCTATACATGTATTATCGTTTTTCAATCCTATGGTGTGATAACAACCTACACTAATTTGTTTTATATTTGTCCAAGATGTTACATTACCTTCTCCATTACCATTATAACCAAGAGAAAAACATGTTCCATCTGTTTTTACACCTGCAAAATCATAAAACATTCCCATACTTATGTCTTTAACATTGGTTAAATTTTTAACCACATCTTTCATTAATTCACCTGAATAAAAATCTTGACCTACGCCAAAAATTGTTCCATCTGCCTTTATTCCAATAGTTTGATCATATTCAGCACCTGTACTCATACCACCAGCTTCAACATAAACAACATCTGCCCAAGTAGATACATCACATTGTCCAAAATTGTTTTTACCTACAGCTACACATGTACCATCGTTTTTTAATCCTATTGTATGCCGACTACCTGAACTCACTTGTTTTATATTAGACCAATTAGATACATCACATTGCCCATAAGCATTGTTTCCTACAGCTACACAAGTGCCATCATCTTTTATACCTATCGTATGATTGAACCCACAACTTACACCTACTATCATATATACAACACATCCTGTTTTTAAAAAAATAAATTATCCCTCGTTGTTAATAACAACGAGGGATAATTTTAAAATAATTTTTAAATTATATATGAGAAAAATTTATTATTCCATTCATTTATATTGCATTGTCCATAATTATTATAACCTGTCGCTACCACACTTCCATCTTCTTTAAGTCCTACTGTATGTAATCCACCTGCACTGATTTTTTTTATATTAGTCCAAGTTGATACATTACATTGACCCTGCGCATTATAACCTATAGCTACTACAGTACCATCTGTTTTTAACCCTACTGTATGATACTCACCTGCACAAATTTGTTTTATATTTATCCAATCAGAAACATTACATGCACCATGTGCATTATAACCTGTTGCTATATATGTATTATCATTTTTCAATCCAATAGTATGATATCCACCTGCAATTATTTGTTTTATATTTGTCCAAGATGTTACATTACCTTGACCATTGAGATTAGAGCCAGAATAAAAACACATACCATCATTTTTAACACCTAGTAAATCATTGCTCCACCCCATGCTTATATTTTTAACATTAGCAATATTTTGCAAAGCATTATTGTTATTAAAGACATTTTCATAATATTCCCCTGTACCTATTATAGTACCATCTGTTTTAATACCAACTGTACATGCTCCTGCACCATATTGACCTGTATATCCACCACTAGCACAAATGTTGCTAATATTTGTCCAAAATAAAACATTTCCCTCACTATTATTATTTTTCCCTATAGCAATACAAGTGCCATCGTTTTTCAATCCTACCGTATGATTATAACCAGCACTTAATTGTTTAACATTTTTCCAATTTGACACATTACATTGACCATGAGTGTTGTTCCCTACCGCAAGCCAATTACCATCACTATTTAAGCAAAACGTATTTGAATACCCACAAACAATATCAACTATCACAAATTTTACCCCCTAAATTTAATTTATTATTTAAAACACAAAATGTTGATAAACTATATTTATTGATTGAATCAATAAATATAGTTTATCAACATAAAAATAACAAAAAACACACATTGTTTAATGTGTGTTTTTTGTTATTTTTATTTATATCAATCTTGTCTTACAAATTGTCCAAACACCCAACCTTCTCTACCATCTGACAATTTTACTTTATACCAATTTTCACCAAACACTTTTCTTATCATATCTTTATCACAATTTTGATAAATTTTTTGCCCATCAATAGTAACCATCACACGATAACCCCATCCTAAATCTTGCGCTACCGACACTGCTTGACCTTTTGCTACAGCAAATTGTCTACCATTATAATTTGCATATAATCCATCACGGCTTACCACTGCTTCATTAGGGTCATTTGATGCCCATTTATCTAATACTGTTACTCTATCACCAGATTTAAGCATTGCCACTTCTTGTGCAGCAATAGAATGAGTATCTCGGCAAAATACATCATCACCAGTAATAGATGCATTATCTGATTTTATAGGGATTGGAGTAGGTGTAACAGGCGCAGATACAGGTGTAGCTACTGATGAAGATGGAGGTTTACTAACTGCTTGCTGATTAACAATAGGAATTTGTTTTACATCGATTTTGTTTTTCTCCATTAACTCTTGCATATTTGTCATATATTCACGTTTCAATCGTTTAGCAGTATCTACTTTTTCACTGGATTCTATAGCTAATTTAGAATCATTTCTTTCACAAGCTGTCATAACTAATTTAATAGCTACTTTTGCTGTATTACCATATGCTAAAATTTGTTCCTGTAATGCACGTACTTCTTTTGTTTGTGGATTAATGTTTTCAACTCTAGAAACAAACTCTTCCATATTAGGCAAAGCTTGTTCTGAAATTATTTTGTACCCTTCCCTTGTTTTATTATCTCTAAGTTTGTCAACAGCTAAAGCATATTGTTCAACCGACTTTTGTTCAAACACCACTGCCTGATTGTACTGAGCCAAAAAATTCAACATATCATCTTTTTCTTTACTTGAAAATGGATTACTACAACCAACCAAACTAAAACTTACTAAAATAATCAAAAATACTGTTGAAATTCTTTTCATTTTATTCCACCCTTTCTTATTATAAAAAAAATTTAAAAACACTTTCCTTTTGCTCACCATTATAACACTGTATTTTGAAAAAGTAAACAAAAAAAGAGCTTTTTAAACTCTTTATTTATTAAAAAAACTATTAATTTCTATTACTTCACCATTTAATATTTTCACTGTTAAACAAAAATCCCCTTCATGCCATTGAAGTTCTTTTTCAATAGAACCATTACTCATTGACTTAAAACAAAAAAATTGTAAATCCATATCAATAACTACATAAACATCTCTTTCTTTCATGCCAATGGTTAACATTTCGCTTCTTTTTCTCAATGTGTTTATAACAACTGGTTTTTTTCTAAAGCTAATCTTGCCAACCATTTCATTTATCACAAAAATCATCAATATACAACATAGAATAGTGACAACCACTGTCAACAAAGATATATATATATCTAATATCATAATTCAGCATCCTTAATATCAATAATAATAACTTGTGGATTAAAACAATTTTTAGGCCACTCATTATATTCAATTTTATATACTATATTTATTTTTCTTGGGAAATTCATTTTTTCATATTTTTCTTTTATATCAGAAAAACCAACTGATTTTATACTAAAGAATTCATCAAACAATTCCATTTGAATAACATTACTATTTTTACCTACAATTCTATAATTATCAACAAAAACATTTTCACTCATAAAATATGGTTGTTCATTCTCTTTACCAAATGGTTGTAATTCTTCAATAGCATCAATTAAACGATTATCAATTAAAGACAATGGCATTTTAGACATGACTTCTAAAGTAGGTTCTGCTATAAAATTTTCATCAATTGTATCTAAATAATATTGGTTTAATTTTTCTTTAATAAGACCTAATTTTTCTTGTTCAAACGACAATCCTGCCGCCGCTGCATGACCACCGCCAGAAGTTAAATACTCCATATGGGATTCAATAAATTTACCAATATGGAAACCTCCTGCACTTCTACATGAACCAATCAAACGATTTTCTTTTTTAGTTAATACTATAGTAGGTTTATTATATTTTTCTGCAAACCTTCCTGCAATAACACCTGATATACCATGTTGTTCTTCTGCATCATCATCTAAAACAACAACAATCACATTATCATTACTATCAATTTCTAGATTTTCTAAAACATTATTTTGCATTATTTTTCTTTTTTCATTTAATTCTACAATTTGTTTTGCTAATACTTCAGCATCTTTAACATCTTCTTCTAAAATTAATTTTACAGCTAAATCCGCACTTTCTAATCTTCCAGTAGCATTAAAACATGGTGCTATACGATAAGCGATTTCACTACTTGTTACATTATTTATTTTTAATAACTCAAATAATGATTTTAATCCAATGTTTTTTGTTTTGTTTAAATATTCTACTCCTTTTTTAACAAAAAAGCGATTTTCATCAATTAAAGGCATAGCATCTGCTACGGTAGCAATTGCCGCATAAGAAACTAACTCCTGTAATAATTCTTCATCATATTGAAGTTCATTAAACAATGTTGTACAAAATTTAAAAGCGACCAATGCTCCACATATCTCTTTAAATGGATAACTATCATCAATGTGTGGGTCAATACAAATAGGTGTAGGCAACCCATTTTGTGGTAAGTGATGATCTGTTACTATCACATCAATATCTAATGTATTTGCATAATTAATAGTTTCTTGGGCATTAATTCCATTATCTACTGTAATAATTAAAGTGGAATTATTTTTATGTATTCTATCAACAATGTTTTTGTTTATACCATATCCATCCGTAAATCGATTAGGAATAATCCAATCAACATGACGATAATATTTTCTAAAAGAAACTAGCATAATTAATGTTGCAAAAATACCATCAGAATCATAATCTCCTACTATTGTTATTTTTTCATTGTTAATAAAGGCATCTTGTATTCTATCTATTGCATCATAAATATTAGTTAACAAAGATGGCTTATGAGTATTTATATTACAATGAACAAAGTCACGCATTTCTTCTTTAGTAAACTGTTTATAACTAGCAATGTTTTTTAATACATCTCTAAAACTTTCCGCTTTTCCATAAATATTCCAAATCAAAAAATTCACCTCATATTTTATTGTACTAAAAAATCCGCTAAATTTTTAAATAGCGGATTTTTTAATAATTAAGCAGGTAAATTTTTCATATGATATAGATTATTCAATAATTGATTATAATCTAATAATGATATTTCTATCAAATTTTCACATTCTTCAAGAGGATAAGAATTTGTTATGTATTGCTTATATAATGTTACTATTTTTTCTTCTCTAAAATCAATTTTTATAACAGGTTCTAATTTATTGTTAGTTTTAAATACATATCTTTTTAACAAATCCAATAATATCACCACCTTATTTTTAGAGAAAAGCAAGATGCACTGCTACATCTTGCTCTTAAACATCAATCCACTTTCTTAAAACAAATACCGTTTTGTTTATTACTACTTTCAACAATTTGTTTAGTAATAATCAACTTTTTCTTCTTAGTGCTTTTAGGAATTTCATACATGAATTCCATCATAAAACTTTCCATAATAGAACGCAATCCTCTTGCACCAGTACCAAGTGAAAGGGCAGTTTTTGCAATTTCCCCTAAAGCATCTTCGTCAAACTCTAATTTAACACCATCTTGCTCTAAAAGTGTTTTATATTGTTTAACGATAGCGTTTTTAGGTTCAATCAAAATACGTTTCAATGCTTCTTCATCCAAACTTTCCAGAGCGGCAATTACAGGTACACGACCAGTAAACTCTGTAATCATACCAAATTTAGTAACATCTTGTGATTGAACAAATCGCATATAATTGGTTTCTTTTTTGGTTTCTTCCACATCTGTATCACCAAAACCCATAGTTTTTTTGGTTTTCATACGATCTTCAACAATTTTATCTATACCATTAAATGCTCCACCACAAATAAACAATACATTAGTGGTATCAAAAGGTATACATTCTTGCATAGGATGTTTACGACCACCTTGTGGTGGAACATCAACAATAGAACCTTCAATAATCTTCAAAAGTGCCTGTTGAACACCTTCACCCGAAACATCACGTGTAATGGAACGACCTTCACTTTTACGTGCAAGCTTATCACAATTGCCAGTAATTTGCACATATCCGTTTTGACGAATCATAATCATACCCGATGGAACGGTAACGCAATAAACAAAATCATCATGAGGTATTTCCGATGTTACTGCACGTCCCTGTGCATAGTGTTGTTTAGGCGATATAACAACCATTTGATTATCAATATATCCTTCTTTTTTGCGTGGCGAAATGGAAACACGATAACCAGTAATTGCTCCAATTTCTTGGATTAATTTTGCTTGGTCTAAATCAGAAGTGAAAAATTGTGGTGATTGTTTTTTGTCTTCAACTACATACCCATCCCAAAATTTTAACTCTTCCATAAATACTTTTCTTTGTCTAGCTGAAAAAGACATTAACACTTCACGATTGAATTTTTTTTGTAAATCATTAAACAACAAACTAATATCACCAAAATAATAATCAATATAACCCTCTTTGTTATTTTCATTAACAGTGAATTTGATATCTAAATTTGCCAAAATTTTACTCAACCGCTCTTTTTTTCTGTCTTTCTTAAAAGACATATAGCCATATTTGCCATTTTTAATGCAACCATCTGCAACAAATGCTACATAAAAACGAATCAGATCATCAGAGAATTTTTCATTTTCAGGACAATTGTATACACCATTTGCAGGAATCAAATAATGTTCTGATGTGCTTTCACATGCTTTACGCTTAACAATTAACCTTTTATTGTAATATTTGCCCTTTGAAATCAAAACGCGATTATGGTTAGGCGTAGAAATATGTGCAAATTTGTTATTTCGATGACCAATTTTTAACAAATTGCCTTTGTAATGATTTTTAACAAATCTTTCCGGTGTAACATACTCCAAAGTACCATCTTCATTATATTGGAGTATTTTTTCACTACCATCTAATGATTCAAATGTTTTAAAACCACTATCTGTCATAACTTCAGTTTTACCATCAAAACATTCATCGATGTACAAAACGCCCATTTGCGCACGTTCCAGATTGCCATCTGCGGCTTGCAACAGTTTAGATAAAACACTTTCCACGTCTGAGCCAACATCAATTATATTATCGTACAGGCTTTTTATCCCGTACATCTAGGGCATTACACCCATCCTTTGGATGACGAGTCCAAAGTAACTATCGGTCAATTCCGATCTAGTTTGGCGTACCTTTTCACCCTCGCTTATCACGTTAGGCCCAATAGCAGAGTTATTTCTATTGAGGGATACTCTAATTAGTATCCGTGGCGCGAACTCTTGGGAGAATTATATTCTTAAGCCACTTTACTTAAGGTTCATCCAAGGAGTAATATGCGATAATATATCAAAATTATCATTTTTACATATGATTCCCACAATACAATAATGTTTATTGTAAAATGGACAAGTTGCTTTTGATATATTATTTTTTTCTACCACTTTTACAATAATGGTAGTTCATAAAACTCATCCTACGCTCTGCCCCTGACTAAGCTTTTACACCTAGCCTTCGGTTCGGGGTATCCCTTTCAGGACTTTCCCGCTTAATTTCGCGCTATGCCCGTTATATTTCTATAACGGCGGACTATACATCATATTTATCTACAACAATATTGTATTTGCGATCAAGATATATAGTAGCATTAACATATATGTTGTTTATTAATTTAATAACATTTTCTTTTAGCGATATTGTTAAAACGAACATTTCAAACATTCGTTTTTCTGAATAATATCCAGAAAAATCACTATATTGTTTTTTTAGTTTAAATTTACAATCAATATCTAAACTAACAATAAGTTTAACAATATCAAGCAGAAGTTGTTCGCTTTTTATGGGTATAGTAATTCGATACCCTTTTTTTGAAATATGTCCATCACCATCAATATACCCACGTAAAAAATGAAATTTCAATTCATTATTAAGAAAAATGTTATTTTGTAAATATCCAACATATGTTTTTCTAACAACACAACCCTTGTTTATTAAATCATTTACCATTTTTTTACTATTAATTCTAATAAATGAATGATTTAAACCTCTTCTTTGTCTATCAAATATTAGATGATTAGAATTAATAGCATCTAAAAACTTTTGCAAATGATTTCTATCTTGCGATTGTAATTCAACATACAATTGATGACCACCATTTTTTAAAACCCTAACGCTTCCGTCAGCAAGAATAAATCCAAACCAATACGCTTTTGCTTCTGTATCTAAAACTTCGAAAAAATCTTCATCAAGTTTATAATCTATTCCATGATCTGTAGGTCTATCTCTTATTTCAACATTCTTTTTTCTAAAATATAGACCTAAACTTTTTTCCGACAAATTCATTTCTTTAGATAATTGCAGTATTGATTTTTCGCCTTTTAAATACTCTGTCAACGCTTCTTCTTGCTTTCGTCTAATTGCTGTTGAACTACCTGTATGTTTTACTTCAATACCTTGTGTTTTAACATAACGACTAAATGACCTTCTGTCAAAACAATATTTTTTCGCAAGATAAGTTAAAGTTGTTGTGTCATCAGACCTTAGTTCTTTTAACGCCATGTCATATTTTTCTTGATTTTTTAACTTTGCCATATTTCACCATTTCCCTTTATTATATATTCCTATTTATATAATAAAGAAAAAATGATAAAATATTGCACAAAGTTTATGCAAACACAACTTTTCTAATTATTTTTTAGAAATGCTAGATAAAATATGATGTTTTTGGCGTCAATCCACTTTCTGTAAGAGAGGTACTGTCTGCAATAGCAAATGGAACATTCAATAATTTTGCAATGGTTTGGGCAAGTAATGTTTTACCAACACCAGAAGAACCAAGAAGTAGAATATTAGATTTATTTAATTCTACATCCGTTTTATTAGTTAAACGCTTATAATGATTATAAACTGCTACAGCAATTGTTTTTTTTGCAATTTCTTGACCAACTACATATTGGTCAAGAAATTCTTTAATTTCATGAGGTTTTTTGATTTCAAGTTTAAAATCTTCGTCAGGAGATTCTTCCACAGAATCATCAATAATTTGCTGACACAATCTAACGCATTCTTCACAAATATTAAACTTCCCTGATTTATCACTTACCAATTGCCGATCTTCAGCACTTACCCTATTACAAAATGTACAAACTTGTGTTTCTTTCTCAGGTTGTTTTTTAGCCATTAGTAAAAACCACCATCCTTTTTTTAATTTATTATTGAAAGATTACTTAGCGATTTTTTGCATTACTTGTGATAATTTTATCAACAATCCCATACTCTAAGGTTTCTTGTGCATCAAGCCAGCTATCTCTTTCCATATCATTGGCGATTTTTTCAATGGTTTGTCCAGTATAATCTGCCATAATACCATTAATATTATTCCTTAATTTCAAGATGCGGTCAACTGCTATTTTCATATCAGTAGCTTGACCATGCATTCCACCAGAAGGTTGATGAATCATTACCGAAGCACTTGGCAACATAAACCGTTTTCCTTTTGTACCAGCCGCTAATAAAATAGATGCCATACTTGCAGCTTGACCAATACAGATAGTGGAAACATCTGATTTGATAAAGTTCATAGTATCCAGTATTGCCATTCCTGATGTAATTACACCACCGGGAGAATTTATGTATAAATTAATATCTTTTTTTTCTACATTATCCAAATAAAGCAATTGTGAAGTAATTGAAGCTGATAATTGATCTTCAATTGTTCCATTTAGCATAATAATTCTTTCTTTTAATAACAAACTATAAATATCATAAGCTCTTTCAGAATTACCATCATTCACAACTACCATTGGCACATGATACATACGGTATCCCCCTTGTTTTATAAGTTTTGTTCTTTTTCTCACTTACACAAATCATTGTACCAAAAACATGTTTGTTTTGCAAGATATGAAAAAATTTTTTTTAGAAATAACTAATAATGATTATTTTGTCGAAAAATGTAGAAAATAATTATTACCATTTAAATGACAGAATAAAAAGAATCTTCTTACATTACAAACATAATCTCATTTCCACCTTTCCATTGCGCATATTAACTAATATATAGCTTGCGCCTATATTGTGTCGCTTTAATGCTCTCATCGCCGCATATTCAACACATCCTTCTATTTTAATATCTATTGTAGCTAAAACCATAGCCAAAAACTTAGTTGTCACCCAAATATCACAGGCAAACATCTTATCATCACTTAACAATGCTAATAACAATAGTTTTTTATTACATTCTTTAACAAATTGCAAAAATATAATTATTACAACAGAATTAAGGATTAAAAAAGGGAAATTTATCATAGGAAAACCTAGACAAACAATAACCAATTTAAATAATTGTATTTTATCTGTAGTGTTTTTAAAAAAATAAAGAAAAACAATCATATTCACCACAAACAAAATATATAATTCTATAACATTCATTGAAAGGAATTCATATACACTCATTTTACATTTTTAGTGAACATTTTATCACCACTTCATTTTTGAATTTACTAACTTTATTATACTACAATCCATTTAGAAAGTCAAACATTGCCCTATCTTGTTTAAATATAACATTTATTATTCTGTTAACAACAACTTTTAAATCACTCTTAATTTCAACAACTTCTTGAACAATATATTGACCTTTGCCAAAATAGTTTTGCAGACATTGATAAGCATCTTTATTTGTTATGGATATTTCTTTTAATGGTAAAAAATTTTGTTCTAAATTAAATAGTATTTTAAACCATTCGCGTATTTCTTTATTAATAATAATGGCTGTACAATCCTGTGACATTTGTTCTAATGTCAAGCATCCAAAAACATAATCAAATTCTCTTTGACTAAAAGATATATCATTAGAGAAGCTATACCCTTTTCTAAGTTTAGTTTGTTTTATTTTAATTTTCATGATATCTAACCTTTATTTTTAATTCTATATTAACTAATTTGTTTATAATGATTTTTATTTCTTGTTTATCTAAATAAAACAATATCAATTTAAATATACTTTTTCCCCAATTGTTTTTCAGATATCCATAACCATCTGGTGAATTATTACATATGTGTTTTAACCAAGTATTGTTTATATACATTTTACGGAACCACTCTTCTTCTTCTTTATTATTAAAATGTATATAACATTTTTTATCTATTTTATCAAAATCTAAATATTTAAACATATAGTCAAATTCTTTTTGTAAATAGTATAATTCATTTATACCGTGATAATACCAGTAATTACCATCTTCTGTTTTTATTTTAATTTTCATATTATCCATTTCTTATTTATTAGTTTTACATTAATTATTTTATTAACTATAGTTTTTAGTTCTTGTTTATTTAGATAATAAACACAATATAATTTAAAAACACTATTACCCAAATTGGCTTTCAACCACTGATAACCTTCTGGTGAATCATTATATATATCATCTAGCCAATCACTACTTTTATATGTTTTTTTAAACCATTCTTTTGTTTCTTCATTGTTAAAGTATATATGCCATTTTTTACTTATTTTTTCAAAATCTAAATACTTATATATATAATCAAATTCTTTTTGTTTATGATTTCTAATTTCATAATGCCAATATTTATTCCAGTTAAACACTTTAATTTTCATTGTTTACCTCTTATTAATCTTATATTAATTACTCTATTGACAAGAGTTTTTAACTCTTGTTTATCTGGATAATTAATATATAAACAAAAAACACCTTTACCCCAATTATCTTTTAAATACTCATATCCTAAAAATGATTTTTTATATATGTAGTCTAAAGAAAAATCATATATATATTTTCTATTAAACCATCTTTCTATTCTTCGATCATTAAATTGAATCAAAACATCTTTTCTCAATTTATCAAATTCTAAATACTTAAAGACATAATTATACTGTGCTTGGGAGAAACCCAATTCATACATACTATAACGGAAATAATTAGATCGTTTTAATATCTCAATCTTCATTATTCATTCCTTTTTAATTTTATATTAATTACTTTATTAACAATAGTTTTCAATTCTTGTTTGTTTTTATAATAAATCCATAATGTAAAAACACCTTTGCCCCAATTATCTTTTAACCATTGATAACCTAAAGGTGATTTCTCATATATATCTAACAAATTACCAATATTTTTCATATATGTTCGACTAAACCATCTTTCTGTTTTATAATTATAAAAAAATATATGCCAACTTTTTTCTAATTTATCAAAATCTAAATATTTAAAAATATAATCATATTGTTTTTGTTGAAAATTTGCTTCAGCTATATTATAATAACACCATTCGTTTTTATAGTTTTCATATAATCCAATTTTCATTATTTACTCCTTATTAATTCTATATTGATTACTCTATTAATAATTGTTTTATATTCCTGTTTATCTGAATAATTAACTGTTATTTTAAATATACCATTACCCCAATTATCTTTTAACCATTTATATCCTTCTGGTGATTCTGTATATATACCTTCTAAATAATCACTATTTATAAATGTTTTACTAAACCATTCTTTTATTTCTTCATTATTAAAATTTATCAGAATTGTTTTTTTTAATTTATCAAAATCCAAATATTTATACATATAATCAAATTGTTCTAGTGTAAAATAATAATGTCCAAACCAGCTTTTATAACCCCAATATGTTTTTGTACTACAGCCTTGCAACTTGATTTTCATTTAGATATCTCCTAATTACAAATGTTTATTTTTAATAAATTTTAATACAGTAATTATAGCACAAACGAAAAAATAAGTAAACAAAAAGGGGCATATACCCCTTTTGCTTACTTGTTTTTTATTATCAAAACTTGCACATCACAATTTTGTGGTTTTAAAATTCTTGAATGAATTGGTAAATCTTTTAATTCTATTAAATTACCTTTTACATCTAAAATTTTCAATACATCTTCAACAACACTAAAACCAATAATGTTTCCATTTTTTTTGCCAAACTCAAAACCTTTTATACCTTGTGACATTCTTCCTTTAGGTTTAAATTCCGCAATATCCATTGATTTATAACCATAAGTTTCATCATTAAATTTACAAAACACAACCAATTTAGCATTATTAATATGTTTACTTATCTCAAATGCTACAATTTCATTACCAGATTGTAAATTCATGCAACCTGTTCCTTTACCACCCACATTGGTTTCTTTAAAGGATTGTTCAAAAAACCTATGTATTAATCCATCCTTAGATACTAATGTAATAATGTTGTTTTTATCTGTACCAACTACCTTAATATCTATTAATTCATCATCTTCTAATTGCAATAAATCTTTTGATTTAGATTTGAAACATTCTATTTGTGTCTTTTTAATTAATCCTTTTTTAGATACAGCTACAATAAACTTTTCTTTGTCAATATCAGAAACTATTCCTATAATCTTTTCTTTAACATTTAAAGTAATTAATTCTGAAAAGCCTAACTTTAAACACTTTCCACTATTTAAAACCACAATAAATTGATCTGCTGTATTCACATTATAAATTTGTGTAAATATTTCTGTACGTTCTTTAAATGTGTTTTTATTAATAAAGTCATCAAACAATGTTTTATTATAATACTTTACACTATTCTTATTAGTGACAACTACTACTACATCCTCTTTAACAACCTCAGATACAGTAGCTTCTTCTTCATCTATAATTTCAGTCCTACGGTCATCACCACATTTGTTTTTAATTTCTTTTAACTCTTTAATAATTTCTTCATCAATATTATTCAAAACATTACTATAATCTTCATTTTCTTTATCAATTTCATTTATTTCTTTTTGAAACTTAAATATATCATCTTTAGAAAATTGTCTTAAACGTACATCCATTATTTTTTCTAATTGTTCTTTTGAAAACTTAAATTTTTCTTTTAAAACTTTTTCTGCATCAGATAAAGAATTATTTCTCATAATATTAATTATTTCATCTATATTATTAACTAAAATGATATATGCTTCTAATATGTGTTTTCTAGCTTCATTCTTTTTTATCCAGAATTTAGTTCTTCTATTAACACACTCTCGTCTATGCTCTATGAAAAATTGAATAATTTGTTTTAAACTTAATAATTCAGGTTTGTTGTTTACAACAGCTCTCATAATATATGTCTCAGAATTTTTAAGTTTTGTTTTATTATATAAATCTTTAATGATTATTTCAGGTATTGCAGTTTTATTTAATTCTACTGTTACCCTTACACCCTGTTTATCTGATTCATCTTTTACTTTTAATACATTTTGTATTTCTTTTGCAGTTAAACAAATATTGTAAATTTCCTCTACTAATTTAGGTTTATTTACCCCATCCGGTAATTCGTAAAAAACTATTTTAGTATTACCAGATTTTGTTGTCTCTAATTGGTATTTTGCCTTACTAATAATCGGTGCTTTTCCTGTTTCATACAATAACTTAACATTTTTATTGCAAACCATACCACCATTAGGAAAATCAGGTGCTTTAATGTATTTCATTAAATCATCTATAGTTAATTCAGGATTTTTAATTTGATAAATTACTCCATCTATTACTTCTTTTAAATTGTGAGCAGGTATATTTGTAGTATAGCCTGTCGCTATACCAAAGCACATGTTTATCCATTATTTCTAATGGCACTGACTATTTCTTACATATATAAATATATGCACACCCATTTCGGTTCTCAGTAGCTTCGTTTCCTAAAACTACAACACGTATCAATAGTGTCCCTACGTGCCTATTAAGGCTCTAGTCGATACAGCTTATTGTCTTTTAACCAAATTTTTTGACGTTTTTTATATATAGGTAAATGGCTATATGTTCTTCCAAGAATAACTTGTTCAAAAGAAGCATATGAATTGCTTTTTCCATATTGATGAAATAAATCTTTTATTTGCATATTAATATATTTTTTTCTTAACTGCATAACTTCTTCATCACTATATAATGAATTATATATAATTTCTCCCTTATGTTTTTTAAAATTCCTAATGGGATAAATTTCATTATTCATTCTATAAGTTCCTTCACCATTATTTATTCTATCAATAGTCGCTGATGAACAATTAAACAATTTTGAAATTTTTATATTTGACAATTTATTTTCTTTTAAAAGTATAATTATGTTTTGTAAAGTATTTTTGTCAAATTTGCGAGTTGCAAGGAATTTATCACTATCAGGAAGTAATACTTTATTATATAATTTCACTCCATCATTTAAAAAAAATTGTATCCATTTTTCTTCTAAGGTATCTAGAGACATTGTTTCTAAAATTTCAAACTTGAAATTTTCAATACCATATAATCGCATATCTTTATACAAATCATCATTGAATTGTTTATTTTTAGGATCATTATATGCTTTTTTATGATTAGAACAACGATTATGTAATCTCCCTGATTGACCTATATAACATTTACCTGTAATTGTATTAGTTATTTTGTAAATTCCTATCACACATATCACCTCATTGTTTTAATACAACAAATGTGATAATTTTATAATAGGAACATTAACTGGTTAAAAACAATCTTGCCACGAGATTGCCATATAATATTTCTATTACTTAGGTTTCCTCGTTAGCATAATAATTATTACATTAATTATTATACCCCACTGGATAAAGTGGAAAAGGTGTGTTATGGCAACTTATTTACCATTAATCAATAATTGTGGAATTTTATTAGGTAATACTACTGGTTCAAAATCAGTTTCTAAAAAATTAGGTTTAAAATCTACCGCTTCTGCTTTTAAATCATCTAACATATACAAAGCTAATTTATCTAATTTAATTTCCGTATAACGTTCAGCAGCTACTCCATCTCCATCATAACTGCCATTATTCGTTTTGTTATCGTAAAGCTTTTTATCTTTACTTCTATATCATTACAATATAGTCCAGCATATCTTTTTACGCAACTTTTGCAAGTTTTAATCACAACGTAGAGCGGCCTCGTGGATAGATTATTTCACTATCTATGCGTTGACCCTGACTAACCGATAATACGGTCATCGTTATGTCACCATAACTTAATTACTTATAAGTAATACCTTCGGTTCTGATAACCTGATACTTAATGTACCTTTACGGCGTTCCAGCTTAATTCCGCTCTGATTATTTTAAGACTTCTGTGATTTTGTCTTAAAACGGCAATTTTTCACCTTGGAAGTCGATTAATGGATAACGATTTGCCCACGGTTGAGACATAATACAAATAGCTTCATATGCACTTGTGGAACCATGACAATGCCAATTGCCAATTATACTACCTACTGCTTTAGCACTTTTTGTATATGGCTTATCTGGCATTGAACCATCATACCACATAGAAAACAACGCTCTACGATGCACAGGTTTTAATCCATCTCTAACATCTGGCAACGCTCTATCTAAAATAGTTTTCATAGAGTATGGAATAAAACAATGTTTCATTTCCTCTGCAACATCTGCCACAATAATGTTTTCATTTTTCAATAATTCTTCTAATGCTTCATTTGATTCTTTCTTTTTTGCCATATATTTACCTCAACTTAATTTGGTATAAACAATTATCTATATATTCACCATTAGCTTTAAATGAATTCCATAATGATATATTATTTACTTTAGTTGTGTAAGTTTTTGATGTAGTAAAATCTATATCATGTTGAAAATTATAAGCACAAGTGATATGTGGGGTATACCCATCAAAATCATCTTCTCGCAAATCCTGTGTTTGCCTTAAACACTCTTCTAAATTATGTTTTATCTCATATAATGGTAGGGTGTTTTGTGGCGCATACCACAATACACCTTGGGGAAATTTGCAAAATCCATTAACTTGGATATCAAATGCTTTTATAGAATATTTTTGTTCATAAATTTTAAATGCTTCTAATGTTTGATTAACTAAAACACTTTCATCTGAAACATATCTTACTGTAATATGGTATTTACTACTATCCTCATATTCAGCATCAGGATATTTGTTTTTTACTAATACACGTTCATATTCTAATTGTTTTTTAAAATCTTTATCAAATTCTACTGCTATATAAATTGACAAACAACGTCACCCCTTATTTTTAAAGCTTATTTTATTTTAATACAATTTTATTAAAAAATTATCACCTATAAAATAAACTATAGGTGATAATTGATTTTAAAATATATATTCGTACATATCAGCAAACTCTTCTATTAAATCTCTTCTAAGTTGAGAATTTTTACCCATACAAATATCAAACATTTTCGATGCTTCTTCTGCATCTTGTACAGTAATTCTTTTTAATGTTCTTGTCTTTAAATCACAAACTGTTTCTTCTAATTGAGATGCATTCATCTCTCCCACGTGTTTATCTTATATTTCTATAAGCACCGACTATATCTTCATACTTAAAAGTATGTCCTCCGTTTCGAATTGCGTATCAATAGCAACCCTACTTGCCGACAAAAGCAATAGTCTGTACAGGCTTAATGTTATTAAACACCATCCCATATATAATTGAACTTATCAATTGGAATAAAATCTTTAAACAAGAGAAAAACTTCTTCTTTTTTCATATAATTTGATTTATATTCTTTTATTTTTAAAATTTCATCATAAGGTATTTTTGATATATCATATAAATTAGCTGTATTGTATTTATGAAAAAATTTATTTTCATCTGTATAAACTTCCATCAAAACATCAGGCCAAGTATTACCTTTCCAAACTTTATCAAAACCTGTTTGGTTTATTTTAAATTTATAAAAAACAAAAACTTCTCTTTTTCTTTCGTGATTAGCATATCTAGTCCTTATGTCAAAAACATCCTTTTCAGATAACTTGCTATTTGGATGATTTTCGCCTTGTACATTTAATCCAGACATATCTCCACCAAATGTACAATTATAACCATAATAATAACTATTATAGTATGTAATCCAAAATTTTTCTCGTTCTAATAATTGTTCTTTACTACATTCTTCAATTATTTCAAATGAAAAATTTTCTATTCCATATTTACGCATAGCACAATACAAACATTTATTATATTCTTTATCTGTAATTATTTTTTCTCTTTTATGACGTTTAAATCTTTCTTCTAAATCAATTGAACAACCAATATATGTTTTTTGATTTTTTAAATTTGTAATTTTATATACACCTATAGTAATTAAAACACCCTTACAATAAATATATACAAATTATAATTTAATAACATTCTTCCCACGGGATTACCTTTAACTTAATAGTAAGGCTCTTACCGTTAGCATATTTTTTAATATACCCCGATGATGAATCGGAAAAGAGGATAAGGGCTGGTTTTACAATTTACCCTTTAAAACGCTGCAATTCAAATTTGCCTTTGTTTTTTTCTTTAAATTCTTTTAACTCATGATCATCTTTTAAATAAATAATTTCTTTACCCTTCAAAACTCTATAAAGTGGTGGCAAAGCAAAGTATATCATTCCGTTCTTTAGCAGTGGATACATGTATCTATAGAAGAGAGTTAATACCAGCATTTGTATGTGATTCGCGTCAAGATCCGCGTCACAATTACAAACGTACACTCCAGATGCATCTGCTTTACACTCTATAGCAAAGTTGTGATATTTATCTACTGTCATACAATAAACTGGAATTTCTTCTTCTAAGTCAATATATTCAACACTAACCACTTTATGATTACGGCGTTTAAAAAAAGCTTGTACTTCTAATTCAGTACCTAATTGATTATTAATCACTTTATTAGTAAACATATCCCAATCAATAAAAGTAATACCTTTTCTGTAAGTATTAAAATTTTCTTCATTAAACTCTAAATCTAAATCACGAAGTTTATTTAATACTTCCATACACAATTTCTTACTATCATTATTTTTTAATTTAGTAAATTTAGCTAAGTTAACACCTTTATTATCTGTAATCTTTCTAAATCCAATAACGCCATCATCAATAGCGTTTTTAGCTTGTTGAAATAAACAATTCTCTTCACAATATTTTTCAAAATCTTCTATAGGATATTTACTAACAGCATTAAAATCTCCTTGTGGAGATAACACTTTATAGTTTTTTGCATTAAATTCTTTCCCTAACGATTTTAAAACTGCATATATTCTTGCTTGTTTGGTTAAATGACTCCAATAAACATTTTTAGGGTCTGAACTGAATTCACTTAATTTTTTTCTTTTTTCTTCTGATTGATTATAAGCTAAAAATGCAGATGATTTTTTAGCACTTTTAGTATCTAATTTTTGTTTATCAGAACCATTATAACCATTATTGCCCCAATAAGTGTGTTCGTATTCACCATTCTGGTGCATTTCTTTAACACGTTCTTTATGTTCATCACTTTGATTATATGTTGTAATATGATAACTATTATGATCTTTTCTTTTTTTCCACTCTAAATTGTTTGGCTCATTATTAAAACGATTATGATCTTTATGGTGACTAACATATTCTTTATTGTTATCTTTATTATCAAAATAATTTAAAATGGTTCTATGAGTCCATTCCCATTCACTATTTTTTGGATTTAAAAACTTTTCATATACATTATCATATGTGCCTTTAAATGTTTTATTACTTAATTTCTCATGTTTTGTATACAATGCCATTAAGCTATCACCAGCTAATAGATTACCTGCTTGCATATATTGACCATTACGGAGCATAATTTTATGATCTGGTGTACATTTAATTACATCACCACTATCTAGAGTAATATATACTAATTTATTTATATAGCGAGTGATGCGAGGACTAAACCCTCTGCCGGGAACAACGTTTTTATTTTCATCTAGTGCATAAACCCAAAAATCTCTACCGGGATTTTCTATTTCCATGTCCACTAATTCTTCAAATGATTTACTAGTACCATCTAACATTTTCACTTTAGTATCACCAGTAAAACAACAAATAATATATTTATCATAGCGGGATTTATTAATATCACATTCTTTACCGACACCAGTACCAGCGGCAGCAATAATATTTCTTACTACTTCTGAATCCAATGCTTTATCAAAATCTGCTTTTTCCACATTTTTTATTTTTCCTCTTAGTGGAAGAACCGCTTGATATTTTCTATTTCTAGCCACTTTAATACCACCAGAAGCACTATCACCTTCGCACATTATTAATTCAGAATAACCATCATCATCTTCACAATCGGCTAGTTTACCCGGTAGTGGTATTTTAGCTACTTGACTTGCTTTACGAACGTTAATACGTGCTTTTTTAGCTGCTTCATCTGCTTCTTTAGAAGTTTTTGCTTTATTAATAATTAATTCAATAACAGAGATGAATTTATTATTTTTCATATTATCATTAAAGAAATTAGCGATAATATTTTCAACAGCAGATTGGGCTTCAATATTGCCTAGTTTTGTTTTAGTTTGACCTTCTAATTCAGGAGAATTTATTTTCAAAGAGACAATAGCATGAACACCATCTAACAGATATTTCATTTCAAGGTTATCTTGAATGATTTTTTTATTAATACCATATTGATTTAATTGTTTTCTTAATTCTAATCTAAATCCTTGTAGATGGAATCCACCTTCATATGTATTGATATTGTTAGCAAAAGTTTTAATATATTCATTATTTTCTATTTCATCATCATAAATAAAGCTTATTTCAGTAATTATCTTTTTATCATTTTCTTCATATTTACCATTAAAATAAATTGGTTCATTAAACAGTAATTTTTTATTTTTTATTTGTTTTAAGATATATTCTGAAATACCTGTTTCAGAATAGAATGTTTTTTGAACACCTGTTAATTCATTATTATAGTTAATAGTTAATCCTTTATTTAGATAAGAAAGCTCTAATAATCTATTTTGCATATCTTTACAATTGAATTCGATAGTAGATTTAAATATTTCTTCATCTGGCTTATAAACGATAGTAGTTCCTGTTTCACTAGATTTTCCTAATTCTAATACTTCTGTTTGTTTTAATCCTTTAGAGAATTCTTGTGAAAACATTTTCCCATCACGTTTTACAATTACTTTAAAATAAGCAGACAATGCATTAGTAGCTTTAATACCTACACCATAAGTACCAGAAGTAGCCGAAGTATTAAACAGTTTTGAACCTGCATGTAATCGAGTCAAAACACCTGTTAGAGCGTTTAATGGTTTTCCTGTTTCATCTTTCCAAGTAGGATGAACACCTACAGGTATACCGCGACCAAAATCTTCTACAGTAACAAATAAATTTTTATCTACTGAGATATTAATAATATTACCATAACCAACAATAAATTCATCAATTGAATTATCTAAGCATTCATATAAAAGTTGATTTACACCTTTTTGTGAAGTGCTACCGATATATAATGCTGGTTTATGTCGAATAGTGTAAGGAAATTCTAATAATTGCAAACTATCTACTGTATAATTTTCGGAACTATCTTTGAACAAAAACATCACCTTTTTTATTTTTATTATAACAAAAAAACACAACATTTTTTTTGTTGTGTTTTTATAATTTTATTAATATATAATGTTTACTTAAAATAACAACATCTTTAACATCAATATTAAAAGCTAATTTGAAGTATTTCTTTACAATTTTTGTAAAAGGAAAATCCCAATCAATATTTTCATATCTTACAAACAAAGCATTGAAAATACTTAATTTACATTTCCATTTTAGTGTTCTAAACCCTTGTTCTTTAGATAAAATGCAAAACAAAATTTCTTTTTTAGAAAATGATTGTTGTAAACTGTTAATTATTTCTTCAACAAAATCATAATACCAATCACCAAAACATTCAACTTCTTTTTCTTCATTAACACAGTATGGTAAAACATCTTTATATTTTTCTTGAATTTTTATTTTTTCATATATAGTTTCATTTTCATCTAAACATCTATACAATACTATCAAAAACACAAGATAAGCTATTAATTCTAATATATTACTAAATTTTAAAACAAAAATTAAAAGCAAAAACGGTATATACATTATCATAATTTTTGCACCTTATTAAAAATAAATTATTATCAAATTTCTGTTTTTTTCTTTAACGCTTTTGATATCAATATCAAAATTTAACTTAAAATATTTTTTTATTACCTTTTTATTAGAAAACTCAACCATATAAACAATATTTTTAAATGAATTATCAAAAACATCTAATTTACAATTTAACTTTATTTTTCTCTTGTTTAAATCATTGGATAAAATTTGCAATATAATTTCATCTTTTGAAATAGTATCTAATGATTTTATTAAATTATCAACAATTTCGTAATAATCACTACTATAATTATATTCTTTTTCTTCATCACAATATTTTAAAATGTCTTTATATTTTTCTTGAAGTTTCATTTTTTCATATATTGCTTTATTAGCTATTAAGCATCTACTCAGAACTATAGAAAAAATCACAAAAGATGTTAACTCTATTATGCCATCAAGTTCCTTCAATATGCAAAAGAAACTTGATAGCAATAATATTTCTAACAATATCATCTTTTAAAAATAGAAGAATGAACTTCTAAACAAAAATCAGTTATTTTGTTTAAATCTGTTTTTTCTGGAAGTACAGAATGTTTATATGCATATTGAAGTTTCTCTTTTAAAGCGTCAACATGAGCATAAAATTTTTCATCTTCCCATTGTTGGTTAATGATTTGTTTCAATTCATCACTATTATCACGAAAAGAAGAGAAATCACCTGTTTCATGTAATTCAATTCCTTCCTCTAACAAGCGAACTAAATGTGCCTTGTGTTTATAAATTTTCTTTTCACTTTTTTTCTTATTTCTATGGTTTAATTTATCATAATTTCTTAACAAGTTACTCATTTCACTGTAAATGCCATTAAATGCTTTTAATGAGTATCCTTTTAAATTCATATCTAACAAAATATCATCTTCATTTTGTTGGTTTTTACCGATATAAATATTAATATAACCACCATTTAAAGATGCATAATGTTTATTAAAGTGTTGTTTTTGAAACTCTAAACTTTGGCGAATGTGTTCCAGTTTTGAAGAGTTATCCACTCTATTTTCTGCATTTTTAATACGATGCAATTGTGACTCAGCATAACGAGAAAAAGCATCATAAATAACATCTTTTGAGTAAAATAAATTTATATTATCAATAAACAATTGACCAATAGGTGATATTTGTAAAATATGTTCTTTTTTTGTGCGAAACATTTCAATAATTTCTGGATTACATTTTTCTAATAATTCTAAAACACGCCTACTGCTGTAAATAGTAGTATCGGTAGATTCATCTTTAAAACGTTTGAAATCAGTAAACCCTAAAAAATCATTTACAGATGACAAAGCAATTCCTCTAACATCTAAATCAGAATTTTCATTATTAGTACCATAAGCATGGGAACCACCTAAAGTTAATAATGCTATATTTTTTAAATCTTCCTCTGTACGAAGAAAGTCATACTCTTTTGTTTTTATAATTTCTTTATAATTCATTTTTTTCTCCTTAAAAATATATTTCAACTGTACTATTAGGATTACATTTGATTCGTTTTACTTTTGCATTGAAATTTTTATTGACATATTTAAAAATTGCATACTCACTGACTGTATAGTTTTTTATAAAACAATCAATAACAATTTGACGATTGCCAATATCCTTTTGCAAAACTTCAATCAAAAGCATATCTTTATTTATTTTTTCTAATGCATTATATATATATCTTACATTTGAAAACATTTTTTCATAATGTAGAATTTTTGTGTAAGAATCCATTTTGTAATCATCTATATTACTAAAACAACAATATTCTTTTATATCTATATTCTTTTTATATAATTTTTCTATTTCTTCATGGAAATAATTACTTATTCCATCAAAAAAAAACAACCAAACAAGAGATGTAAAACAAAAAACTCCTAAGACAACAACTAAAAACATTAAGAACTTAAACACTAATAGTTCCATTTTATTATTTTCCTTTACTAAAAATGTATTATTACTTCGCCATTTACATTATAATCAACATGTTTTATTTCTAGATTAAAATTGTTAGAAAAATATTTTACAATTACATAACAAAGCGTTTCATAAGGATGATAGGCTGGAATATTTCCAATGTTTAAAAAAACACTTCTATTTCCTAAATCATTTTCTAATATCAAAAGCAACAATATATCTTTATTTATATGTTTTATTTTATCATAAACAATTCTGGTTGTTTTAAATAAACTCTCATATTCTTCTCTTGCATTATATTCTGATACCAAATCAAAATTGCAATATTCTTTTATATCTATATTGTTTTTATATAATCGTTTGAGTTTAAAATTATCATAAAGATCAATAATTTTAAACGTAAAAACAAACAAAATTAAAACAATACCAAAGTATTTTATTAATAATTCCATTTGCTTACTCCTTTTTGTTTTATTATAACACATTTTTGAAAATAAGTAAAGGAAAAACCACGTTATTAATAACGTGGTTTTGCTTTTTTATTTACAACCATTAATCATTCAAAAATATTTATTATAAAAATTTCAATTTTTATCTGCAATTTATTTTCATTTATACTTTATCCCAAAACACTTTAGCATCTTCATCATTAGCAGGTTCACCAAAAAACCGAAAAGAATAAGCAACACGCATATTTTCTTCTATATACATTGTCCCACCATTTTTATCTAAAAAATCACGATATTGTTTTTCACATCTTAATAACGGTCTTTTTTTTCTACTAGTGCTAGTTTCTTTCCATTGTGAATTGTTCAAACAATGACTAGCTATTTTTGGATGCACACTCCTTAAATACAACCTAGCATCTTTATTGTTTAATATCAAACTTCCTAAATGATTAAGTATTTTTTTACCAATACCTAAACCTTGATAATCTGGCAGAACAACCAATCTTGTAACACGCCAACCATTTTTATAATCTCTATTTGGAGATGATAAAATCGCAATAAACCCTACAGGGACATTATTTAAAGTGGCAATAAAACATTTAGATGATTTATTAATAGATGATGTTAAATAATGATGGTGTTTGAACAAATCCCACGCTTCATATTTACATCGAAACAATTGTAATTCAATCCTTGGTTGTCGAAGACAACCTCTTGGATAATCTGTTTTATGCGTATCAGTATTATAAATCCAATCAGGATTAATCCAATCCAAAACATCATAATGACAAGTTGATAAAATTATTTGTTTATTACTTTGACGAATATACCTTTGCAACGAAACACTAGTTGCTTTTGCAACATCTCTATTTACCACACTTGTAAATTCATCTATATAAATAATACCATCTTGTGTATCAGCAATACTTCTTGCAATATCTGCTCTAAATTTTTCACCTGTACTTAAACAATGATATGGTCTAAACCAAACAGGAACTGATGATAATCCTACTGAACATAAAAGATTAGTTGCTTCTTCAGGAGATAAAGATTTGAAATTGCTAATAACAGACAATTTATCATCCCATTCTATATTTTTTATTCCTCCTGATAAATGATCAATTATTGTTGATTTTCCACTACCGGATGACCCAACAATAACACCTATTTTCCAATGTTCATTTGGAATTTTTAAATCATTTTTTATTTCCACTACTGAATTATCTATTTTTGGTATATCAAATAATTTTATCGCAGTATCTGTATATTCATCATGAATAATTGGTGTTTTTAAAACAATCATTAAATATATCCTTTCTATATTTTAATACAGGTGATACTTTGAATTTTGTTGGTTTTATAACAGGAATATCTACATCAATTTGTAGATTATGACCTTTACGTTATTTTGTTTTTATAATTACTTGTGAAATTCTTTAATAAACAATCCTTCAAGCTTATTTTTCCAAGAAATAGGATTGTTTTTAACATCTGTTTCTTCTTTTGATTGTGCAACTTCTACTTGATTTTCCAACACTGGAAAACCTGATGTTTTTTTACAACACAGCGGTCTTGGTGTTTCTTTTGATAAATCTTCATTATTCACAACCTCTTCACAACGATGCAAAAGGAAATAAATATCTTTTTCCATAATCTCTTTTCTTTCTTTCAATTTACTTATTTTATCATCAAAGTTTTTTGTTTCAATTGCCATTCTTTCTTGCGCTAATTTTAATTCTTTATTAACATCATAAAATGTTGCTTTATGATAAATTAATGCCAAATGAGGTCTATCATCATCATTTAAATTACAACTTTCCTTAATCAATGAATCTAAATCGCCCAACACATCATTATAATCAAATTCTCTAATTCCTTTATCTTCTATATTTAATGATTTTATTCTTTCTTCTATTAATGGTTTTATTTCTTCAAGGCTTCTTATTTCATCAACAACTTGTTTCTTAAAATAACTAAAACTATTTTCCAATTTTTCAATCTCTTGAAATACACTTAATAATTCCAATTGTTTTTCTGTGATTTTTTGTTCCACTTTTTTCTCCTTTTTATATCAATTAATTTTCCACCTGTTTTATTATAAAAAAAACACCAGTTTTTTTACTGGTGTTTTTGTCTATTTTGTATTTTATTTACCGTTTAATTCATCTTTGAAAAGTTTAGATGCTTTGAATTTTACACCAATCGTTTCAGGAATATCAATTTCTTTACCAGTTTGTGGATTGCGGCCTTTACGAGCTTCACGGGTTTTTGATTCAAAACTACCAAACCCTTTATGATTATAAGTATCTTTGTTTTTTACTACTTCTTTAATGGTTTCAAAACCGCAATTCAAAACTGCTTCTACATCTTTTTGTGTGTGGTTGGTTTTCCCCGCTACGATTTTTACTAATTCTGCTTTTGTCATGTTTTTTGTTTCCCCTTTGTTTTTTATTTTTATTTTAAATAAACATTTTTATTATGTTTCATTATAATTATTTCAAAAATAGTTTTTTTATATTATATGAAAAATAAATGTGGAGCTGGATATCAGATTCAAACTGATGTGTACTTTCGTATCCGGTTTACAAAACCGGCGCAATCGATCACTATGCGAATCCAGCTTTATTTTACTAGACGCATTAATTTTTTAAAATAAAAATTTTTGATTTGCTGTTAGCGTCTACTATTTTATTATACTATATCTATTTTTAAAAATCAACACTATAACTTCAATAATTTTAAAAAAGTTTCTTCTGAAATCACTTTAGCACCATATTGTTCTGCTTTATTAATTTTAGTTTCCACGGCTCCATTTCCAATTACTAAATAATTTAATCCTTTTTTAATAGAACTAATTTGACCACCATTTTCTTCCACTAAACTTTCAAAATACGATCTTGGTTTCGTTAAAGCACCAGTAAATGCAAAGGTTTCTGCATTTAATATATTAATAGTATTGTTTTTGCTGTTTATAACAGTTCCTATACCAATTTTTAATAATTTTTCAATAATTTGCTGATTATTTACTATCCACTCTTTAATGTTTTTTTCTGTTACTTCACCAATATCATCAATTTGTGTTAAATCATCATAAACAGCATTTTGAAACTCACTTAAAGTAGGATATTTAATAGCTAGATTTTTAGCCATTTGAACGCCAATACCCTTAATAGTAAGGCCACTTAATACTTTATCAAATGATTGTTGTTTTGAATTTTGAATATTTGTCACAATATTTGTAGCAGATTTTCTTCCTAATCTTTCGACTGTTTCTAACTGTTCGATAGTTAATGAAAAAATATCTGTCATATCTTTTATTAACCCTATTTCATAAACTTTTTCAATTGTATTGATAGCAAAATCTTCTATCTCCATAGCTTTAACAAAATTGCATATTTTTAAAACAACCAAACCTTCACAATCTAAATTTTCACATCTTAACATAGGATTATAAACCAATTTAGCATGACAAACCGGACAATATTCTGGTTCAATAATATCTATTTCATTTCCAGTTCGTAATTCTTCATAACATTTTAAAATTTTTGGTATTACATCCCCTTGTCTAGATACTAAAACCTTATCACCTATTTTTAGATTTAACCGTCTAATTTCATCATAATTATGCAAAGTAGGTTTAGTTACTATTGTACCACCTATTTCTACTGGTTCTAAAACTGACCTTGGTGTAATATTTCCTTTAGCACCTAAAAGATTTTCTACACCTAACAAAGTCGTAATAGCTTTCAAACTATCAAATTTAAATGCTGTTGCCCAATTAGGTTCTGTCACTTTAAATCCTAGTTGTTCTTGTTCTTTATAGTTGTCAACTTTAATAACAATTCCATCAATATCAAAATCTAATTCTTGTCTTTTATTATTTAATTCTTTAAACTTTTCATCAATAAATTTAATTTTTGTTTCATCAAAGTCAATATCGAAAGTAAAATCTAATAAACTTCTTACTGTAGTAAATCCTTGTTTAGCTAATTCATCCATATCTTCTGTATAATTGTTACTATATTGATTTTTTAATACAGTATATGCGGCAAAGTTTAAATACTGATTTAATTCTGTAGGTTTTTTTGAACGCGCCAATCCTGATGCCGCATTTCTTACATTTTGATATTTATTATTAGTTTTTTGTTGAATAATAGCAAAATTAGATTTAGGTAAATAAACTTCCCCACGCACTTCAAAAATATCTTGATCTTTAATTTGTTTTGGAATATCAGCTACCATTAATATGCTGGCAGTAATATCTTCGCCACTATCACCGCCACCACGGGTAACAGCTTTAGTTAATTTGCCATTATCATACCAAAGAGAAATAGCTAATCCATCAATCTTACATTCAAAAGTATATTTTTTATATCCTTGTACATATAATTTATTTATCCAACGTTTAAATTCTTCAAAATTCAAACATTTACCAAGTGAAAGCATTTTTGTTTTATGTAATACTTCTTCAAATGTATTTTCTAAACTTCCTAACCCTACCTTTTTAGTAGGACTATCAATATCATCAAACTCAGGATATTGAATTTCAAGTTGTTTAAGTTGGTTAAACAATTGATCGAATTCTTCATCAGAAATTTCTGGGTCATTATCAATAAAATATTTTTTATTATAATAATTAATCATATTTCTTAAATTTTTAATAGTATTTTTCATTATTTTTCCCCATTTCATTAAATTAGAAATCTTTTCTTAACATTGTTAGTAAAATTTATTACAAATTTTTAATTAATTAAAAATTTTAATTTCGCATTTATTATTTTATTAGCTACTGTTTTTAATCCTTGCTTATCTGAATAATTAACAGTTATTTTAAAAAAACCTTTACCCCAATTCTCTTTCAACCATTGATAGCCTTCTGGTGATTTTTGATATACTGTACCTAAACAAATAATGTATGGATAACCTATACCTGTTTTATTACAAAACCAATCTTCTATTTCTTCATCTTCAAAATAAGTACAAATATCTTTATCTAATTTGTTGAAATCTAAATATTTAAAAATATAATCATAATGTTTTTGAAAATAATATCTCTCAGTTATTCGTGAATAATGCCAATATGTTTTTTTCTATTACTTTTTAATTTTATCTTCATATGTCACCTGTTAGTAAACTTACATTAATCACTCTATTTATTATAGTTTTTAACTCTTGCTTATCTGGATAATAAACATATACTTTAAAAACACCTTTGCTCCAATTTTTTTTTAGATATTCATAACCTAAAGGTGATTCTTTACATATTTCCTCTAGCCAACGATTATCTATATATGTTTTTTCAAACCATTGCGCTATCACTTCATTATTAAAATGTGCATAACAATATTTATTTAATTT
>Ga0079303_10000018_pt1 | contig 42325 bp, 75 predicted proteins | sample Methanogen_OWC_FD_77073 | JGI IMG/M metagenome (GOLD analysis project Ga0079303, IMG submission 77073) | Enriched soil microbial communities from Old Woman Creek wetland in Ohio, USA - Methanogen_OWC | ecosystem: Environmental > Terrestrial > Soil > Wetlands | place: USA: Ohio | collected...
TAAGTTAAAAATATCTTTACCCCAATTTTCACTCAACCACTCATAACCTAATGGTGATTCTTTATATACATCTTCTAAATAATTAGTATCTGTATATATTTTATAAAACCATTCTTTTGTTTCTTTATTGCTAAAATGTATAGGCCAATATTTGTCTATTTTATCAAAACCTAAATATTTAAAAATATAATCGTGTTGTTCTTGGTTATAATGCTTCCATATATTATTAATATTATATTTCCAATAATGATTATATGTTTTATTGATTGTTATTTTCACAATTCCCACCCTATTAATTCTATATTAATGACTTTGTTAACAATAGTTTTCAACTCTTGTTTGTCTTGATAATAAATATTAATTTTAAATAAACCTTTACACCAATTGTCTTTTAGATATTGATAAACTTCTGGTGATTGATTATATATGTTTTCTATTAAGTGAATATTTGTATATATTTCATGAAATGAACATTCTATTTCATTATTATCAAACAATATCCATTCGTTTTTGTCTAGTTTTTCAAAATCTAGATATTTAAACACATAATCATATTCTTTTTGTTTATACTCTGATTCCTCTATGCAATAGCTCCAATAGTTATTGTTTTTATATTGTTTTATTTTAATTTTCATTTTTTATTTTTCCTTATTAATTCTATATTGATTATTTTATTAATAATAGTTTTAAATTCTTGTTTGTCTGGATACCATATATCTATTTTAAACTTACCATTTCCCCAATTGCCTTTCAACCATTCATAACCTTCTGGTGATTGATTGTGTATTTTACTTAAATAATGACTATTTGTATATGTTTCATGAAACCATTCTTCTGTTTGTTTATTATTAAAAAGTAACCACCAATTTTTATCTAGTTTATCAAAATTTAAATATTTATATACATAATCGAATTGTTCTTGTGCATAATTTAATTCTGCATTATCATCGTAACTATGAAAATTATTATATTTAAATATTACAATTTTCATTAAATATAACCTCTTTTTAATTCTATATTTATAAATTTATTAACAATGGTTTTTAACTCTCGCTTATCTTGATAGTAAACTAGAATAACAAAAACACCATTACCCCAATTTTCTTTTAACCATTCGTATCCTAAAGGTGAATCTTTATATATGTTTTCTAATAAACGTTCATATATATATTTATTATGAAACCATTTTTCTGTTTCTTTATTTTTAAAAAATATAAAATTATCTTTATCTAATTTGTCAAAATCCAAGTGCTTAAACATATAATCATATTTTTTTTGTTCAAGAGTTAATTCATTTATGTTATAACACCAACTCCAAAGTTTATATTTTTTTATTTCTATTTTCATTATTGTTCTCCTTTACTATAATATGCTTTCTTTTTAATTCTAAATTTATTACTCTATTAACTATTGTTTTTAATTTTTGCTTATCTGAGTAAAAAACAAACAATTCGAAAATACCATTTCCCCAATTGTTTTTTATCCACTCATAACCTGAAGGTGAGTAATTATATATATTTTCTAGATGACAACTATCTATATATGTTTTGCAAAACCAATTTTTTATTTTTTTATTACTAAAATGTATAGTCCAATCTTTATCTAGTTTATCAAAATCTAAATGTTTAAATATATAATCATATTCTTTTTGTTTATAATATATTTCATTTATACCGTGATAACACCAAAAATTACCATCTTCTGTTTTTATTTTAATTTTCATTATTATTTTTCCTTATTTATTAGTTTTACATTAATTATTTTATTAACTATTGTTTTTAACTCTTGTTTATCTGAATAATGAATATTCATTCTAAAAACATTTTCACCCCAATTATTCTTTAACCATTGATAACCTTCTGGTGATTGATTATATATATCTTCTAACCAATCTTTCTCTATATATTTCCTTTTAAAACGTTGTTTTATTTCTAAATCAGTGAAATATATATACTTACTTTTATATAGTTTATCAAAATCTAAATATTTTAATGCGTAATCAAATTCTTTTTGTATATAATATAAGTCATTTATACAGTAACGCCAATATTTATGATATTGTTCAATTTTAATCTTCATTAATTTCTCCTACTAAAACCAAATTCTACATTAATCATTTTATTAACTATTGTTTTTAACTCTTGTTTATCTGGATAATAAACAGATAGCATTCTAAATATTCCATTACCCCAATTTTCTTTTAGATATTGATAACCTTCTGGTGATTCATTATATATTGTTTCTAAATTAATATTGTTTGTATATGTTTTACAAAACCATTCTTTTAATTTATAATCTTTAAAATGTACCAGAGAATCTTTATATAATTTTTCAAAATCCAAATATTTAAAAATATAATCAAATTCTTTTTGTCTATATTCCCATTCATTTACAAAATAACGATAACCATCGCTATAGTTTTTTATTTCAATTTTCATTTGTCATACTCCTTTTTAACTCCACATTTATTACTCTATTTACTATTGTTTTTAATTCTTGTTTATCTGAATAATAAATTCCTATTCTAAAAACATCTTTACCCCAATTGTTTTTTAACCACTCATATCCTTCTGGATGATTTGAATATATAGAAATTAAAGTTTTTGCATCTGTATATTTTTTATAAAAATCATTCTTTGTTTTTTTATCTATAAAGGATATGAGAAAATGTTTATTTAACTTATCAAAATTTAAATATTTAAATGCATAATTATATTGTTCTCTTTGGTATTTTATATCGTTTAAATTGAAATACCAAAAACCTTCTGTAAAATTCACTAAATCAATTCTCATTAATATATCTCCTTATAGTATTTGCTATATTAATTATAACATATTTATTAAAAATTGTAAATGAAAAAAGTTGGGTTATCGTTTCCCCAACTTTTTTTGTGTTTCTGTTTTCTACTGTAATCTTTTTTGCTTTTGTGAACACCACACCCAGATTTTACAACATTATCATTGCGATTTAACTTCCCACTTGCATTAACTTGTAAATTAACCCCAGATATTTTTCCGATTTTCACAAAATCACTCTCCTTATTATTCTAAAAAAACTTTAATTAAAACTTGGTTTTTGGTTGTTTTAAATAAAATATCAAATGCTTTATTAGCATCATTTTCATTTAAAAAATAAATCTCATCTATCATATTATGATAATTGTTTATTGTCACAACACAAGTTTTTATTTTTTGCAATTGTTTTGTGTATTGTTCATATGTTATATTATTCCATAATTCAACATTATAAACAATAGTGCTATATCCATGTTTTAATTTAACATAATAACGATAATCATTTTTTTCAATAACATAACTATATCGACCAACATCCATCCTTCTTATTGTAATGAAAATCATCAACTTCTTTCAATTGTTTTTATTAAGATAATTCATTAGAATAATTGATTTAATTTTACTTTCTATTTCATTATATTCTAAAAAAACATCAGTAGTAAAACAAAGTAACAAATCATAATTTATCCAATTCAAATCTTTATAATGAATAAATGATGTAAAATGACAACAAACATCATACAATTGTTTTTTATCAATCATTTTTGTGTTTAATATATCTTTAGTGTTTAAAACAAAACTTGAAATACAACTTCCATCAGGGAATCTACATTGTTCATGGAAAACAAATTTAATTTTTAAATCAAAATTCATTTTACATTATCCTTGATTTTTTGTCTGTCACTATTAAACAATGATTGACAACAGCCAGAACCAAAAGCTGGATTAAAATAACTTTGAGCATCTTTAATAATTTCATCATAAATGCCACATTTATATGTTGTATATTCTTCTGTTTGTTTATCTAATAACAAAAAACAACATTGCTTTTTAACATTGTCCCATTTACCATAAGCGCAAGGGCATTTTTTACAGCACATACCACACTGCAAACAAGGTTCAATATAATTATTAGCACCAAAAATAACTTTTAATTTTTCTTCTAATTCTTCAATGCTTTTTGAATCATTGATTGCCTGTTTAATTTCATCTTTTGAATATTGCATGTCAATCTGCTCCTTCTAAAATGCAAATTAATTCTTCTGCTTGTACTTCTTTTATGAATTGTTCTGCGTCTTCAATAGTATAAAACAAAATCATCAATTATTTCACCATTGTTTTTTTTAATCTTCCCTTTATAATCAATATTGCGATATCTGTTTTCAAAACGATATCCTATGTGATCACAATTAAACAATAAATAAAAATCAATTTCATTGCTACCGACAAAAGGTTTGATAAGACTAACTTCTATAGTAAAGTCATTTCCTTCATGATAAACTATGTAATATTTCTTTTTTAGTTTAAAACATACCCTAATAAAAACAAATATTAATATAATTACAACAATTGTTTTCATGAATTAATTATAACATAAAACTATAAACTTGTAAACAAAAAAAGGCTATATTGTAATATAGCCTTTTAAAATATTAAAGTTTACCTATAAAATATACATTCACAATCTCTACAGGTATATTCATCATCTCCACCAATATAACTCACACAAGATATAAAAGAGTTTTTATGGTTACAAATTTTTCGCAATTCAGCTATTGCTTTTTCTTCTTTTTTATATCTTCATTAATTATTTTTTTCTTATTTTCCAAATTTTTCAATGTAGCAATATGCAATGCAAGTTCTTGTTTTTGTGTTTCATTTAATTTTGGCATTTCCCTCTCCTGATTATTTAAATAAGTTATTGATGATATCACTTGCTACTTTACCATCATACAAACCATTGTGCCGTTCTTTCAATGTTTTCATAACCTGTCCCATTTGTTTCTTTTCTTTAATGTCAAATTCTTTAAAAATGTCTTTGATGACAGTTTCTAGTTCTTCAACTGTCATTTGTTTTTCAATATACTGTTCAAATAAAGCCAATTCTTCTTTAGCTTTACTAGCATCTTTATTTAGTTTTTCACAAAACACAATAGTCTCTTGACAACCTTTAATGAATTTTTTAACCACTGCCGTTGCTTCATCATTAGTAGTTTCACGATTGCCTTTATTTTTACCAATCATGCTAATTTCAGACAACAAAGTAGTTAGCAAGCTCAATTTGTTTGTGTTTTTTTCTTTTCGTGCAATGGCAATATCATTTTTCAACTTTTCAATAGTATTCATAATTTTTCTCCTTGTTTTATAATTTATTTAACAAATTCATTATATCATATTAATTGTAGATTGTAAATGTTTTTTTAAATAAAAAGAGGGGCGTTATGCCCCTCTTCTTTACATATTTTTAACTTTTAAAATAATATTTTCTTCAATTTCTTCATTAGCTAATTCAATACGTTTACTAATTAAAAATCCATCACACAAAAGCCCTGCACAAAATAACAACGGTGTAACAACTGTCCAACCTAATAAAATCACACAAAATAACCAAGCTATCAAAATTCCTGCGCCTAAACCACTATCGCCCATATAGAAACGATGCGCTCCAAATGCACCTAGAAAAAACCAAAGGAGAAAAGCGATTGTTTTAGTTTTTTGTTTTTTCTGTAACTCGCTGGATACTAACAAAATTTGTTCTGAACTTAAATTCCTCTTTGCTTCAAAATTATTCAAAATAATTAACCCTCCACTTTTTATTTAAAACAGCGTTTACTGTTTTTAACTAATACTTACACCTACTAATAAACTTATAGTTATAGATAATAGTGCTGAAAAAATACCACGTGCAATATTATTGTTTTTAATTTCTTCATGTTTATCATCTTTCATAAAATGTTCAAAAACAACAAACGTAATAGCTAATAATGCAATTCCAATACTTCCCCAAAGAGCCGCTACTAATAAACTTTTGCTAGTTATAATGGCAAAATGTAAAATGTTACCCACACCTAATATTTTACCACCAAAATCGATAGCCACTGCAATATTTCCCTTTTTAATTTCTTCAAATTCATTGTAAGGTGTAAGCATTTTTAGAAAAAATGCTGAACCAAGCAAAACCAATAAAGAAACTAATAAATAACTAACCACGCTAATAAAGACTGTTAACAATTAACTTCCCCCTTCAAAATATTGTATCTTTTCTAATTTATCCATATAATCAACATCACTTTCAAAAACTTATTGGTTGAAAATGCACATTTTTACTATTTCCACTGGTAATGTTCCCACCTACACGTAAATATATAGCTGATGCTTCACCATTTAATGAAAAACACCCAAATATTTTTTTCAATATTTTAAAACCAGTTTCAGATTTTACTGTTATAGTATTCCCATGTACATATTTTTGGTATATCATTTCTTGGTCAAAATAATCATTACCAGTATCTTTTTCTATTAATTGTTGATTGGCATCGTATATACTGATTCCTCCACCTTCACGACCATAAAATGGTTTTACTACATATTCTTCATTTATAAAGTCATTTTCCATATATGTTGGTAACATATATTTTTCAATAATGTGTTTTTCTGATTGTGAAAAGAAATTATCTTTCAAATGCCAAATTAATGCTTGTAAACTTTTGACCTGTGCAATTAATGCAGATGGAGGATTGATTAATGCTAATCTTTTCTTTTGTACTAATTTTAATAATTCTATTCCTGTTGGATAACCAGTTTCATCTTTATCATTTACAAAAAAACACAATGGATGTAAACGGTATAAAACATCTACAGGATATAAATTGTCTCCATCTAATGCAAATAATTTATCTTTGTATATTTTTAAATCTTTTAACGGTACATATTTACCATTGGTGTTAGAGGCTTGCAATAAAAACTTTGTTGTGCCAATATCTTCAAAATGAGTATCAATAGAACTGAAAAATACATTTTTTACATTATAACCTAAATTTTTATATAATTCAATATACTGATGAAAAGAATTTTCAATATCTTTTAAATTTTCTTCATTAGGATTTTTTAAATTATAATAATCACAGATTTTTTTATTAACTAAAAAAGATTCTACTATAGCACAAGGTGTATCTGCATTAAATTCTAACATTTTGATTCCATTATCAGTTTCAATAAAATCAAATCTACCAATTAATGTACATAATAAATTAGGAGAAAATCTTACAATGTCAATTAACTCTTTTGGGATACCTAACATTTTTAAAATATTTTCATCAGCAGGTTTTAAATTATTAACTACTTTATTGAAAATATTTGTTAAATGTTTTGTTGCATATCGCAACTCTTCTGCTAATTCTTTTGTTATAGTATACGGTTGTGTAAGTGCATAATCATAGTTTGTATATTGACATTTTGCCCAAGGGAATTCTTCATTTGTAACCACTTCTCCATAAATATTATGAAGCGGCACTCCTTCCTCCACCACTACCTATTCCACCTTTCACAGATGTTATACCATTTCCAAGTTGTGAACCTTTAACCAATCCTGAATAAGAATTTGTAGCAGAATTGTATGTTGTTCCTGCTAATGGTTGTGGCGTAGAAGAAAAATAATGATCTACTCCATTTTTTCTGTAATAATTATGATACATTCCATTACTATGCGACGAAATTACATGATGATCGTCATCATCATCATTTTGAGATACATTTGAACCACATCCGTTTAAAATAAACGATGCACTAGCTAATACAGCAATAGCAATTACATTAATCTTTTTCATCTTTTAATATCACTTCTTCTATATTTTTTTTGGTAATATTGTTATTTAACTTTGATTGAAAAAATCGTTTTTCGTTTTCTAATAATTGTTTATATTCTTCCGTTTTTCGCCATTCATCCATGTGTTTTTTTGCTTTCAGATGAATATAAGCATTGTATAGTGGTTTATCATCATCCTTAGAGTATCTTTTATTAATTTCTTCTCGTTCACTCTCTTCAATTTTTTTAATAGCCAATTTTTCTACTCTTTTATCAAAATTGCTATTAATTTCATCTAGAATTTTTTGTTGATTACTAAAAAATTCAGAACATAAAAGTTCAGTAAGATTACCACTATAGTTAACCACTATCCCTTCATTTGATGGTTTCCATGAAGGATTCAATACATCTTCCCAATCTTTTCTTCTTTCTTCCCATTGTTCATGCGTACATGTTTCATCAGGGTCTACATTATCCCAATAACCATAAAACTCTATCTCAGGGATGTTTTTAAATATATCATCACACTTGTCCATGTAAAATATAGCTAATATTTTATCGTTTTTCAAAAAATACACTGCATCATTATTTAGATTAAACATCCAACTTTTTTCATACATATTGGTTTTATTATAATCATCATGTATTTTAAAAATTGAATAAATTAAATTATTTAATGACATAAAATTTAACTCTTTATTATTTGTATTATTTGCAAGGAAAATAAAATCTTCTGCTATTTCCTTTACACCATTTTTACCAGCTATACAATATTCATCATATATTCTTGTCAAAATGCCGATATATAATTGTTTGATATTATTGTGATTGTGTTTATGGATTGCTTGTTTTATTTTTTGATTAATTTCATTAAATTGATTTAATGTTGTAACATTAATTTTATATCCATTGTAAATAGTAGTAGACAATAAAATTCACCCCCTAGTTTATTGTAATTCAAAAAAACACAAAAGTCAACTCTGTTATATAAAAAAAGCACTCTTAAATGAGTGCTTTTAAAAACCTTAATAACGCGAATTAATTCTGTTTAAAACTTCAATCTGTTTATCTGTCAAAGGATATTTATTAAATTTAAAAATCAAATTTTCAAACAATTCTTTATCAAATTTACCAAAATTTAATCTTTTTTTATTTAATTGAGTAATTACCTGTTTTGCTAATTCATAATTATAACTAGCAATTTTTTGCAGAAATCTTTTTTGATTATAAGATAAATCACTGTACATGTCAAAATGGTTTCTGATATCCTGTGTTTGCGTTTTAAGATGTGAAGGTACACCATCTTTTAATAACAACTCATCAACTATTTCCATTGTTTTTTCCATGTCAGGATTAAGTGCAAAAAAATGTTGTTTAGCATCCAAATTAGTCATTTTGCGTAATGCTTTGTGATAATAAAATTCAATTTCTTTCATGACTTTTTTCGGGAAGGGTAATTCATATTTAATAAAGTTTTCAAAAAGGCCAATCTCAATTAAACGTTTAAATTGTTTTCCTTCATCTTGAATATAATCTGTGGCTTCAAACATTTCTGATTTAGCTAGTTCAAATTTTTTAATTGCATGATGTACTTCATCATATTTTTGAAATGTACCAAATTCATCAAGATTAGAAAGGCAATCAGAAATATATCGATTGGTTTCATAAAAACCTTTACGAATTAATTTTAATTGTAATTCAGTAAGATGAAAGAATTCACTAACACATTTGATTCCAAACTTTACTTCTTCATTGGTTACAATGTTTTTTGCAAAATGAACAAAGCGTAAAGCATGACCACGGGTGCAATGATCACCGGGGAATTCATAAGTGTCAATAAATCCATTATATACCCAATCTTTAATAAGTTCCGGTTGACCAATTTTGTCTAAGGCAAATTGTTCAAAACGATTAGCAGTACGAATTTGGGAAAATTGATTTAAAAATTCTTTTTGTTCATCTTTTAAATTAATTTCCTCCAACAATTGTACCATTGTTTTTTTTGCCATTTCTTTTTATCTTCCTTTCTTTACGTTATAAGTAATTATAACATAAAGATTTAAGATTGTAAAGAAAAAATCACTTGTTTTTATAATTTCTCAAAAAATCAATTTCTTCTTGTGTTAAATCAGAAATATCATAATAATCTATATGATTATAAGAATCGGGTGAATTCCAAGTGCTACACATCAGAAGCTTTTTTATAGTTGAAATAGGAACACCTAGTTTGTCAGACGCTTCTCTAGCTGTCAATCTTTTCAAGTCTTCCATCGTTCAACACCTCCCCCATACTATATTTTAACATATAATATATGTTTATACAATGCTTTTTAGCAATTCTTTCCATTTTTTGTTATTTACTTTTCTTTGATTGATTTTTATGCCATTTTTATACGTTACCATTGTCTTATGGTTGTCATGTTTCCATTGTAAGACAGTATATGCATTATTATTGACTGTATATTCTTTAACAAATTTAATATAATTCTTTTTATTTAAATAAACGTAAAAATTATCTTTTAATTCCATATGTTCTAATGGGAAATGTTTAAAACAGTTGAAATAACGGAATAAAAATACAGATTTTTCAGCAAGATTATCTGTATGTTTCACTTTTGGAAAGCCAAAATAACAATTTTGCACTTCAATGTTGTAAGAAAATTGAAATTTAAAATCGATTGTTTTACTTTCTTCTATTCTCTTTTCCATTTTTTTAATAAATTTTTCTAGTAAAAAATCAGGAGTGATTTTTATATTAAAAATTAAACAACTAATATTAGTTGTAATTATAAGTTTGTTTTTGTCCCGTCGAATACTTTTAATAATATTTTTATCTTTAAAATAATTTTCAACACCATCTTTAACATTAAAAAACAATATAACTATATCATTTATGTATTTGCTTAAGTTTTTTGCTACTTCATTATAATCATCATTATAATCAATATGAAATTTTTCATCATTAATAGTATTTGTTACTACTCTACCGCTAAAATCAAAACAATCTGAAAGTCTATTTGAATTAAAGCTTAACATACTTTTTACTAATGAACGAAACATTTTTTCAATTTCTTCTTGGCTTTTATTTTTCTGATACGTGATATAATCCATTGCTTGTTTATTGTTATCCAAAGTATATATTAAAAGCACTTCATTTAATTTGGTTATAATCTGTCTATGCATCTCTATTAATTCACAATAGCTCATTTTAGACCATCCTTTTTTATTTTAATTATATCATGTGTGTTTAAATGTGTAAATAAAAAAACAACTTGATTTAACAAGCTGTTTTTGAAAACTATAACATGCTTTTTATATTATCTATGTAATTACTTTCTACTTTTGCAGGTACACCTGCACTAGCTAAAACACAAGACATGCTTGCTTTATTTTTAAAATAAGACCATACATCATCATCTAAAATACAATTAACAAATACATAATTAGGATAAATTTTAGTTACTTTTTTTCTTGTAATTGGTTTACCATTAGCATTTAATTTTTCAATCAATTCTTCTTTAATAGGTACAACAATTTCTTTTATTTTCCCATTTAATATAGGATTGTTTTTTAATCCATCTAAAACATCATCTCTAAATTTTTTTTCATTATTAAATTTAGTTACTATAGTATACCATTGAAAACTTTCCTTATCATCCAATACTATATTTTGTAATATTGCTATTTTTGCCATTAAAAGTCTATTCCCCTTTTGTCAAATAATGATAAATTTCTTTTAATTCTTGTTCAGATACGCAATGTTTTATGCTTAATTGTTTATAATCTTTTTCTTCTGATAAATATTGTTTGATTATTTTGGTAATTAAATTATTAACATTATCAGTTATTTCATGCTTGGGTTTTTCTTCTATCTTACTTTGCAAAGCAATATATAATTGTCTAACACATGCTCTTGATACACCAAATTTATTAGCAATATCATTATAAGACATTCTTTCGTTAATTAAATAATGTTCTATCATTCTTATTGCTAATTTATTTTCTAGAGTTAATTGTTTACTCTTTCCTTGTTGTGTTTTAATAGTACGTTGTGCTTTATAAAGACCTAAAGTTTTTAATGCATTGGGAATACTTTTGAAATAATGACTAATGAGTACATAGTCATTTTTTCTTTCTTTGCGTAATCTAGCTAAATCAACACAATGAGAACTGTCAGCATAACTTAAAATAACATTAATTAATTTTTGCCGTTTATCTTCACGGATAGGTTTTAAATTATTAATATTTTGCACGAAAATCACCCCTTTAAAAAATATTTCTCATACTTTATTTTAACAAAATATTTTAAAAAAGTAAATAGGCAGGTTGAAATATTTCAACCTGCCATTCTTTATTAGATTTTCAAAACTGCATGTAATCCCCAAGGAGGGGTAACTTCTTCATTAGTAATTAACCAAATTACAGGAATGCCACCAGTAATGTTTTCATTAGTAGGGAAGTCTGCAAAGCCATCAGTTAGCATTACAATACCCGCTACTTCATCTAAATCCATATGTTCTTTAGCATAAGAAAGTGGTTTGTGAAAATCAGTGCCACCGCCGCCAACAGGACGTATTTTCAAAACATCATCTATACCTTCAAATTTTTGAGGTTCATAAACAGCATGATCAAAAAAGCCTAAATACCCTTCAAGTTTATCAAACTGTTGAATTGCACCCAAAATTTCACCATAAACTTTTAACAAAATATCATCCGTAATACTACCAGAAGTATCAACCAAAAACAAAATCTTTTTTACTTGTTCTGCTACTTCTGAAAAATCTGGAAGAATAAAATCACTATTTGCAAAACGTCTGTCAGGAGGATTAAAACCATAATCAGCAAAATAATATTCAACAAATTCAGCCAACAAAAGCCGCCAATCTTTTTGTGGTTTTAATAGTCTCCCAACTAAGCGTTCAAGATATCCCGGTATACTACCGGGATGACGAGACATTGCTTCTTTTGCGGCATTAATCAATCGCCCTTCCCAATCAGCTTGTTTCGATTCACTGTTTTGTTGTGTTTCTTCTTTATCCCAATAATCGTGGCAATCGATAGTATAAACGCCAGTATCAAATGGATTTCCACCACCACTATTCTGTTTGCAAAATTCACTCAATTGCTTTTTATCACTAGGTAATTTATCATAGATTTCATCTGCCGACAGTCCATTAAAATCTTTATTAAGTAACGCACCTGCTGGTAATTGAAAGTATGAAGCCATATTTGCAGAATCTTTTTCAATATGTTCTGTTATCATACTATTAATAGCAAAATCACAAGCAACATTCCACCGTTCAGCGTCACGATGACCACGCCGCCAAAGATGACCTAACGCCGCATGTAAAACTTCATGTACATTAACAAAATTCAAACAAGAAAAATTAACAGCCTCTTTAGATAAATGCAACACAAATCGAGGATTAAAAATCAAATCTTTCCCATCAGTTGCCATTGTAGGACAATTATATGACATAACTGTTTTTAAACTTAGTGCTAATTGACCATAAAATGGGAAACTAACAATTAAATGAATCCGACTGCTTTCAATATGAAATTGTGCAAGTTCTTCTTCTTCTTTTGTACATGGTTTTGTAAGGATAACTTCGCTCATTTCTCTTCTCCTTTTGATTGATATTATAATTATAACACCAATCATTACATTTGTAAAGTGTTTTTAATCAATTATACGTTTACTCCAATGCATCTTTTTATTTAATGTTTCATAAAACGGATTTTCATTAAATCTTACAAAATTTACTTCATGATTTGATTTTATAATTTCAATCTCATCACCATCATTTAATGTTTTTACTAATTGACTATCACAATATAAACCTATTTTTCTAAATCGTGAATTGATTTTCATTTTAATATTATCTGTATTGTTAATAACTAATGCTCTAGTATTTAATAAATGAGCGCAAATAGGAATAACAATTAAAGATTGTGATTGTGGTGTTAAAATAGGCCCACCACATGATAATGAATAAGCTGTACTTCCAGTTGGAGTAGAAACTAAAATACCATCAGCAGGAAAATCACCACAAAAATTATCATTAATAAACACCTTAGTTCTTAATAAATGATGATCAATAGCTTTAATACAAATATCATTAACAGCAATTTGATTAAAACATTCAATACAAGTTCTTTTATCAATAGTAAAGTCTTTATTAATTAATTTATTAATAGCTTTAAAAATACCTTCTACTGAAAAATTAACTTCATTTAAAAAACCTAATTCACCTGAGTCAATACCGATAATAGGTTTAGATGTTAATTTACCACAACGAATAACACTACCATCTCCACCCACTGAAAATATGTAGTCAACCTTATCATAATCAAAATTCCATAAAAACTGTACATTTTTAAAATGACTTAAAGCGGTAGTGAAATTTGTTTGTTGACTTTTAGTCATTGTTTTGCCAATAAAAACGCCTATTTTCATAATAAATCCTCTTTAACAAAAAAAGGCAGGCGTTGATAACCTACCTTTTTATTTTGCTTTATCTTACGATATTTGCTTTATCTTACGATATTTGCTTTATCTTACGATATTTGCTGAATTGAAGAAGTATCTACCATAAACTCCACAAAATTCTTGCCAACTTTTTGATTCCGTTAAATATGTTTTTGATTTAGGAATACGAACAATATCTTTTGCCATTTTTACACCTAATTCAGCTTGTTTGGTAATTTTCTTAAGATTGATTGAAAAGTTCAAAATGTTTTCCATGATTTTTGTTTTTTCTTCTTGAACAAGGGTTTCATCTTGCAAATGTTTGTTAGCAAGAAAAACCAATCCAGAATTAATTGCCCAACAAATATCAATATCCGTATTTTCAGGAACAGATTGCAGTTTTCCGGTAATAATGTCTTGCAAGTTGGGAAGTTTGTCATAAACTCGGCAGAATGCTTTAAATTCATTTGCTACTCCCAAACCAATAGCCGCTTGAATCCAAAGGAATTCTTTTTCCACTACTTTGTCATTATCATAAGGAGAATAATTCAAGATTTCACTAACAGCCGCCCAAGAACGGGGAGTTGGAAATGCATTATCATCACTGCTAGGGTCAAATGCATTTAGTTTGCTTTCGGCTTTAGACAGATATGCGATAACTTGCGGATTAACGCCAGCTTTAATAGCCCAATTTTTCCAGTCATCAAATTCCGGATATACTTCAAAGTGGTACATACGGTTTGCCAACGCTTTTGGCATTTTGTAAGCGACTGATTTATCAGTTACACGGTTGCCAGCACAAATTACATAACAGTTATCAGGCAATTTGTGTTCACCAACTATACGATCAAGTACCAACTGATATGCCGCCGCTTGTACAGAAGGTGGTGCGGCAGAAATTTCGTCCAAGAAAAGAATATTTAAAGTATCAGGGGAATCTTCCATTTTGTAAATCTCAGGCATCAACCAAGTGGCAACTTTCAATTTCATGTCAGCTACTGGAATACCACGAAGGTCAATTGGGTTTTGCAACAACAATCGTACATCCCTGACATTAACTTTTTTATACTTAGGAATGTCTTCCAAAACCTTTTCTACAATAGTTGCCATTACCATAGATTTGCCAATTCCCGGCGGCCCCCATAGCATGGTTGCTAAGAATTGTTTGTTTGCAGGTGAATGATATTTCAGTTTTTCTACAATCATATTCGCAAATTCATTTACTTTTACCCTTGTTCCCGCAGTGCTGATTTCTCTCGACATTTTCATTTGCTCCTTTTCGTTTTGATATTTTTATTATAGCATATTACTTTAAACTTGTAAACACTTTTTTTGTTTTTAGTGTTTTTCAAATATCTCTTACATGATTCATTATAACATAGATTATTAAAATTGCAAAGTGTTTTTTAAAAAAACTTAAACTAAAAACATGAAATAGATTTTTTACAACAATCACCATTCACTTTTTAAAATCACACTCAACATTTTTATTATATCATATAAAGAAAAAAAAGTAAAGAAAAATCTTTACTTTTGATTGACAAGTTGCTCAACAAAACTTTCGTATGTTTCATTATTCATAAACTGATTATTTATTAAATGATATAATATTTTTTCTTTTAATTCTGCTTTGTTTTTTATATCATTAAATTGTTCTGGAATAATGATTTGTTCTGGAAGATATGGTTTCGATAATAATAGGAACATTAAATCATTAGCATCTTTGGTACTTACATCAAAAGCATTTTCATAAATATTACATAAATGTCTTAATAGCATTTTGAATATATGTATGTTTTTAATGGCTTGATGTTTTGAAGCATTAAATAACTCATTCTGAATATTATCGCTCTTTATTAGTTCAATATTTTTCAATAGCCAATTAACATTGATTTCATCTTGATTGTTAAGGAAGTCGTTTTTAATAACTTCATTGTTTAAAAACAATATAGCAAACATTTCAAGTTTAGAAGAATTAAAAATATTGATATTATACTTAACTAATGTATTAAAATTGTTTTGATCAATATGACTAATAAATTGAAAGCAATGGTCAAAGAATTTTAATTGATGCAACATATCAATAGCTTTTTTAATATGTTTACCAGATAAAATTTCTAAAAAAACACTTTGTAATAATTTATTGTCTACTCTATATATATTATGGAAGTTTTTTGTAATAATATCATATGTACTTGGTTCAAAATCATAATCTAATTTAGATATATATTCAAATGCTTTTAATAACAATATGGGATTTTTCTTTATGTTTACGTTTTTTGAAAATCTTATTTGTCTATTCTTTAAATCTTCTAATGCACTAATCTTCTTGCCTTGTTCAGTATAATTAAAATCAAATATTTTATTGCTTTCATTTTGAGCTATGGTATCAATAGTAAAAAAATAACGTTTTCTTAATACATTTAATTCTTGTTCAATTTTATTTGAAAAATCAACATTGTGAAAATAAAATGTATAACAATTTTGTTTATAAATTAAAACATTATTTTCTTCATGTGTCTTAATAAGTATTTTTTTTATTTCTGCAAAAGATTTTTTTGTATAAACATCAATCTTTTTTATTAAAACATCATCTTTAAATAATTTATTATGTAAAACATATTTTGGTCTATCACCTAAATAATAAAACGTTAAACCTTTTGTTTTTAACTTTTGTATAATTGCTTCTAATTCAGTAATGGAAGTTCACCCGCCTATAATTATTATCTATTTTTATTATAACAATTTCATGGTTAATAATAAACAAAAATAAGCAATATAAAATTGCTTATTTTGTACAAATGAAAACATTTATTTCAGTATTTCTAAAAATATCAAAAATTATTTTTAAAGCATCAGGCCAACTTCCTTTATCAATACCACAGGCATTTTTCAATATAACCAAATTGTTTTCTTTGCTTTTAATCATTTCATTTTTTACTGTTTCTAAAGTTTGTTTTAAGTTTTTCAAATAAGTACCATAATCTTCATGTGCTTTTTGAGATTGTTGATGTTTTATGAAAAGATTATATATGTTTTTATATTTTATAATTTGTCCGAGTTTTGGATTTTGTTCACTAAAATGTGCTTCAATATTTTTTTGGTGTGTGAAGAAAAACAAACTTTCTTTTGTGAAAACGCAATCAATGGAAACGCAATTAATATAAGTACAGTTATTTGTATTAGGGATGTGTTTTTTAATTATTTTTACATTGTGTGCGGTGCTTAACATTTGCCACCTTTATTGATAATAATTTTTTCGATAATGCATATACAACGCACGAATTCTTTCTTCAATTGCTTGATACTCCATCCTCATGGAATTGTGAATAATAGAATCTGGCTCACTATTAGTATCAAACAATCTCATGTTTTGTTCTAAAATAGAAAGTTTTTGTTTGAATTCGTCAATGGCAGAAATAGTTTCTCTTTGGTCAATACTCATACCTTTTAATTCATTTTTTGTAAAAATACGATCAATTTTTACAAAAGGTTGTTCAATAATAACCATCTTATTAGTAGTAAACATTGTCTTTAAAAAGTTAAACATTTTTTCATTCTCCTTTTTTCTTTTATTATAACACAACAAACCATGTTTGTAAATATTTTTTAACGTTATTTACTTATTAATTGTGAATTTATCACTTTATTAACAATAGTTTTAAATTCTTGCTTATCTTGATAATCTGCAAGTATTTTAAAAACACTTTTACCCCAATTTTGTTTTAACCATTCATACCCTTCTAGTGAATCATTATATATATCATTTAGCCAATCAGTATTTATATATGTTTTATAAAACCATTCTTCTATTTCATTTTTATAAAAATATATAAAACATTTTTTATTTATTTGATCAAAATCAAGATGTTTAAAGGCATAATCATATTGTTCTTGTGTATAATTTAATTCAACTGTATTATAACGCCAATGATTTTCCCACATAAATAAACTTATCTTCATATGTCACTCCTTGCTAATCTCACATTGATAATTTTATTTACTATGGTTTTTAATTCTTGCTTATCTGGATAATGAACAAGTATTTTAAAAATACCTTTACCCCAATTGTTTTTCAGATATCCATAACCATCTGGTGAATTATTATATACATCTTTTAAATAATCAGTATTTATATATGTTTTAGAAAACCATTCTTCTGTTTTTTTATTATTAAAAACTATTGCCCAATCTTTATCTAATTTATCAAAATCCAAATATTTATACACATAATCATATGACTTTGGTGCATAAAGCATATTGTAACAATAATATTTTTCTTTAAAATATAATTGTATTATTTTAATCTTCATAATTAACACCTTTTTTTCAATTCCACATTTATCACTCTATTTACTATAGTCTTTAATTCTTGTTTGTTTTTATACCAAATATATAATTCGAATATACCTTTACCCCAATTATTTTTTAACCATTCATACCCTTCTAGTGAATCATTATATATATCTTTTAAACAATTTTCTTCTATATATGTTTTTTTAAACCATTCTGATGTTTTGTGATTTTTAAAACATATATACCAATTTTTACTTATTTTTTCAAAATCTAAATATTTAAACATATAGTCGAATTGTTCTTGCGTGTAATTATCATCTCTTATGTAATAACGATAGCTGTAGTTTCCGCTTTGTTCAATTTGAATCTTCATTTTTAACCTCTTATTAATTTTATATTGATTAGTTTATTAACAATAGTTTTTAATTTCTGTTTGTCTTGATAATCTACCCAAAATTTAAAAACTCCATTGCCCCAATTGTTTTTCAAGTATTTATACCCTTCCGGTGATTTGTTGGAAATAATATCTAAACAATAATCATATGTATGTGTTTTCGCAAACCATTTTTTTGTTTCATCATTGTTAAAATGTATCGTCCACTCTTGGTTTAATTTGTTAAAATCTAAACATTTATAAATATAATCATATTGATTTTGCGTAAAACTCATTTCGTTTACATTATAACCCCAATAATTTTCATATTGTTCTAGTTTAATCTTCACTATTTACCTCTTATTAATTCTATATTAATCACTCTATTAACTATCGTTTTTAATTCTTGTTTATTTAGATAATAAATATCTATTTGAAAAACGTTTTTACCCCAATTATCCTTTAACCATTCATACCCTAAAGGCGATTCATTATATATAATTTCTAAATAACGTCTATCTATATATGTTTTTTTAAACCAATTTTTTGTTTTTTCATTGTTTAAATATATAATAATATCTTTATTTAATTTTTCAAAATCTAAATATTTAAATATATAATCAAATTGTTCTTGCGTATAATTAATTTCATAAATTAAATAACACCAAAATCCACTATCTTCTGTTAATTTAATCCTCATTACTTACTCCTTATTAATTTTACATTACAAATTTTATTTACCACATTCTTTAGTTTTTGTTTATCTTGATTATAAACTGTAACTTTAAAAACATTTTTACCCCAATTTTCTTTCAGCCATTCATAACCTTCTGGTGATTGATTATAGATAACATTTAACCAATTACTGTATATATACGTTTCATAAAACAATTTTTCTATAGTTTTATCACAAAAATACACTTTCATGTTTTTGTCTAATTTATCAAAATCTAAATATTTAAATATATAATCATATTGTTTAACTGTATAAATGTATTCTATTTCAAGATAACGCCAATGTTTGGATATGTTTTTCAATTCAATTTTCACTACTTACTCCTTTTTGTATATATTGATATTTACAGTATAACATATATAAAAAAACAAGTAAACTTTTTTAACCGTTTGTAAAATACTGTTACTAAACTATTGAAAAATTATCACATATTATTTATAATAAAAAAGAAAGGAAGTGCAATAAAATGAAATTAGGTATTGATATTGATGGTTGTTTAAATGATTTCGGTGGTTGTTTTACTAATTTAATTAAAAAAGATTATCCTGATTTTTATGTGCCAGAAGAACAATATGAAATTTTTAAACCTTTTAACTTCAAAGGAAATGAATATAGAGAATTTACTTCAAAATACTATCCAGAATTACATAATATTATGCCAGCAGAACAATATTCTAAAATCACATTAGATTTGCTTAAAAACAAATATCAAATTGATATTATTACTGCAAGAGAATATTACAACGCAGACATTACTGAAAAATGGTTAAAAAACAATGGTTTATATTATGATAATATCTTTTTCCAATCAGGTAATAAAGCAGATGTTTGCAGTTGGCGTAATGTGAATTTTATGATTGAGGATAAAGCTGAAAATGCTTTAGCTATAGCTAATGCAAATATACCTGTTTTGTTATACGATAGACCATATAATAAAACAGTAGAACATAAAAACATTAAACGCATTAAAAATTGGAATGAAATCTATCTATTATTGAGGTAATTGAAATGATTTATTTTACAATGTTTGCATTATTATTTATTGCATATGAATGCTATTCTCTATATAATCCGCAGAAAATAATTGATTTAGAATTAGAAAGAAATTCAATCATATATAGAATAATTGACTTTGTATATATTTTCTTTCTAGTATTTTTAATTAGCTCTAATTCTACAATTTTTGCAGTTTCAGGCTGTATCATTTTAGCATTATCTTGTTTGAAACACTATGTATATATGAAAGATAATTTAAATAAAATAACTGTTAAAAAAATTGATTCAATTATTTCTATTATTTTCCTGTTTTTTGTAATTTGTGGAGGTGTTTTAAATTAGTAAAAAATTATTATTTAGTATTACAAAAAAAGATTTTGATCTTGAATTTTATCGTTCTGGTGGCAATGGTGGTCAAAACGTTAACAAAGTTGCCACAGCTTGCCGAATTACCCATCGTGACTCTGGTGCTATTGGTCAATCAGATACGCACAGAACACAGTTTCAAAACAAAAAAGAAGCTTTCAATAGATTAGTAAATAGCGAAAAATTTAAAAACTGGCATAAAAAAGAAACAGCAAAACATTTAGGCCAATCAACATTAACAGAAGAAGAATTAAAACAAAAAATCAATGAAAAAGTCAATGAAATGATGAATGAAAAAAATCTTTCAATTGAAACATTAGGTGATTAAATGCCAACTATTTACCAACATTACAAAGGTAAGCAATATCAATTATTGCATATAGCCGTTCATTCTGAAACACAAGAAAAATTTGTAGTATATCAGGCATTATATGGTGATTTTTCTATTTGGATACGTCCTATGGAAATGTTTTTTGCTAATGTAATGATTGAAGATAAAGAAGTACCACGATTTAAACAAATTATTAATAAGGGGCAATAAAATGGGGAAAGTTCAAATAACCACTACATTAACAAGTTTACTGCATCGAGGAAGTACAATTAATGAAGAGTATACTTTATTAACACATAGAAACAAACCATATAATATTAAAATATATTACTATGATGAAAATAAGGAAATTAAATCAATATTAACAGATGATAAATTTCATGCAACATATTTTGATAATGAAATCATTGTTAATTTTGATAATAATGCAACTGTATTTATGAATAGAACCAGTCAAGCACAAATGGAACATTATGATTCATTGGTGTTGAAATTATTTGATTTTGCGTGTGTTGATTCAAAAAGAATTAAAACCAAAAAGAATATAACAAATCAAACGTTATCTAGTATATTTAAAGAATTTGAAAAATATTCTATTAATGTACAAAGAGTTTGTTGCAATATTAAAACAGCAGAAAAAATTAAACAAGTAGTAAAAGGGTTTATTGAATCAGATGAAAATTTAAAAAAATACTTTTACATTTATGGTACATTTTGGGGGGCAAATTTGTGTACGTCAGATGATATACCAGAAAATGTTGTTTATTTTTCTGGCGAATCAGATTTAGTAGGATTTCATCTTCATGAAGAAGCAAAGGCAAAAAGACAAGAAGATAAAGTAATATTTAATCAAAAAAGTTCTATGGCAATTATTAATCCTAATGCTATTTATAAATTAGAAATTTAATAAAACACTTAAAAATACTAGGAATTAAACCTAGTATTTTTTTATTTTTTTCTTCTATTTATTAATAGAAGAATTTTCAATTTTATAAAAAGGAGGTAGATTTACATGGCACAAACTAAAATTTTTGGTAGAACTTTTTTGAGAGAATGGGAAACATTACTTAAAAATAATGCAGGAACACCACAAACAACAGATAACACCATTCGTTATAATCAAGCTGTTACCATTAATAACTCAAAAGATTTAGTAACAAAAGAATATGTTGATGCAATGACAGTACAAGCAACACGTTATATACAAAATTTTACTGTAGTGGGTAATCAAGTAGATTTTATTTTAACTTATATACCTGTTGGCGCAAATTATGTTGATGTGTTTTTCAACGGTAACTTGCTAACAGATGAAATAGATTATACTTTATCTTCAAAAACTATTAGTGTTTTAATTCCAACTAACACTAATGATACTATTACTGTAAAATATTATTCTAATGATGTTGGCATTGTTACTGTACAAAATTATACTATCTCCGGTATAGTACAGGAAAATTCAAATCCATTATCAGGAGCGAATGTTGTTTTGACTAATGATGGCAAAAACTACACAGGAGTAACTAATGCTAGTGGACAATATTCCATTGTGGTTCCTATTGATTCAACTAAATCAACTTCTGTAAATGTATTGATCACAAAAACAGGAATGAATAATATTACAGATACTATTAATAACGTTTCTAGTAATGTAAATATTCCAGCGGTTAATATGACTACTGCTACTACTGTGACAAACTATACTATCTCAGGCCAAGTAAAAGATGCATCTAATAACCCAATTCAAAATGCAAATGTTACTTTAACAAATGATAGCAAAAATTATACAGGAGTAACTGATGCAAGTGGTAATTATTCTATTGTAGTTCCTATTGATTCAGCTAAATCAACTTCTGTAAATGTATTAATTACAAAAACAGGCATGAATGACATTACAGATACTATTAATAATGTTTCTAGTAATGTAAATATTCCAGCAGTTACTATGGCTACTGCAACGGTTTCAGAAGCATGGCATTTTGACTTTGTAGTAACTTCAGCAGAAGGTATCGTTACTATGCCTAATAAGTCAGGTTGGACAGCTAGTGGACATACTATTAGCAACGAAGATGTTTACGGTGTTGCTTTTGATGGCGTAGGAAATAAAGTAGAATTAAGATTCTTAGGGTATGGTACTGCTGTAGGACAAGGTACAGTAGTAGAACCGGGACAAATTGTTCCACGCGATGGTATTGATGGTTTCTCTGCACCTAATCCCGAAGGTGCTTATCAATGGGATGCTGATACACAAAAACTTACCTTTAAAACAGGTAGCGTTTCCAGTGCAAAATATTACAGATGGGTTAAATATCTTTAATCACAAGAGGGGATATTTCCCCTCTTTTTGTAAAGAGGTGTAAAGATGGCAACAACAGAACAACAACAACAATACAATGTGCTTTGGTCAACAACTGACGCGAATCCTTTATTACCGCCTAATAATTTAACTGTTTTAAATAAAGCATTACAAACACCAGAAAAACAGGTTGTTAAAGCAATTAATAGTTTAAAATCTAATTCAGATGTTTTAAATAATAATATTGCTTCAATTACAACATGGGCAAATAATTTGATTGGCGATACTAATATTCATCCTGAATTAAAAACAGGATTAGAAAAAATAGGTAATTCAGTTATTGAAGCTATTATTAATTTAGAAAAAACATTAAATAATAATACAACATTAGCATTACAAGTTCAAAATGCAAATTCAGTAATTGAAGCAGTTAATTTTTTAAATACTACTATTACTAAATTAAATCAAGATATGGAAACAATAAAATCACAAGCAGGTCAAGTAGATTTATCTGCAATTGAAAGTAAAATAAATTTACTAGATACTGCTGTTGATAAAAATTCCAGTGATATTAATGTTATTAATAATTCAATATCTACTTATACTTCTAATGTGAATGGATTAACAACAACTGTTAATAAACACAATACAGATATAACCAATTTAAATAATCAAGTAAGCACATTAAATACTACTACAAGAAAAAAGACAGAAAAATTAATCAGCAATGATTTAGATGATAGTTTATTAGCTTTACTTCAATCTGGTGGAGGTGGAGAAATAATGATTAGAAGAGTAGGTCAAGATACACAATTATTAAATGGTTCAACAAGTACACCTGCATTAATGTCTGTACCATTTGACACAAAAAATTATACAGAATTACCAACTATGGATTTATTTTTATTAGTAGCTTCTTCTGTTGGTAAATCTTTACCAGTTAACAGTTCTACTTATAGTGTATTTAATGATCATAAATATGATGAATTTATTAGTACAAGTGGATTTAGAACTTATTCACAAGATGCAATTTGTGCAACTGTTTATGATGATACGAAAGGTGTTTATAAACGTTCGTTTAATAACTATAAAGAAGTTACAAAAGTAGAGGTGTTTTAAATATGGCTATTGATTTTAATAATGTAATTAGTTTAACTGGTGATACATTGATTTTCATCGATGAATATAAACGTTTATGGGGAATGACAGGTGGTCTTTCTGGTCGTATGGGAAGAAATTTATCTGGTGGAAAAACAACGTTCTTAATTGCAGAAGATGTAAAAGAAGCTGTCGTTTTAAACGCAATTACATTAATATTAAAAAACAACAATATTTTATACGGTGCAGGTAGCGGTTCTAATAAAGAATTACCATCTAATCCAAGCAGTAATTATTCTCAATTCTCACAAATTGCAACTGATGTAAAAACTATATTGCCATGTTATAAAAATGGTCGTTTTGGCAATTCCACATTCTTTATTAAAAATGATAATAGTTTATGGCATTGTGGTTCTAATCCATTTGGTGAAGCTGGTAGAGCCATTCCTTCACCAAATGGAACAGGTGCGGCTTTAGCACAAGTAGCCGCAAATGTTGCTTTTTCTCACAGTACAGATTATGCTTGTTATGTGGTTACTACTACAGGTGAATTATGGGCAGGTGGACTTAATTATTATGGTATTTTTGGTGATGCTACTAAATTATGTACTGACCCTAATAGCTATTCATCTTATTATCGTGCTGTAGCCAAATTGACTTGGGCTGGTGGAACTATTACAAAAATGTGCGGTTATTCTCAAAATATGTATTTTCTAAATTCCGCTGGTACTTTATATGGTACAGGCTCTAATCAATATGGTCAATTAGGTGTTGCTACCAATGCTGGTACTACTACAGGTGTTAGTGCTTTTACTCAAATAACTACAAATGTAAAAGATTTCTTTAATTATGGACAAAGATTATTTGTTTTGAAAAATGATAATACATTGTATGCATGTGGCAACAGTAAAGATGGTGCATTATCTTATGGTGTAACCACTGCTGATACTAGCAATCCAACTTTAACCTTAATTGCAAGTGATGTTAAAGAGTTTCATTGTTATTTTGGAGTAGGATATATTCTTTATAATGATGGAACTTTATCGAGTTTTGGTAAATCTGTTGCACCTTTATTTGGTAGTGCAACCGTAAATACCATATTCCCGATTACTGTAATAGATACAAATGTAGATAGCTTCTTAAAAGATTGTTGCACACCACAACTACAAACACAAATCACTTATAAAAAGACAGATGGTAATTATTATATGATTGGTAATTATGCTAATGTGTTTTGCAATATTACTGATACATCTACTATTACTCCAAAATCATTAGCGTTTCCAGATGCATCATTCTATGCAAATGTAAATGGTCAATATAAAGTTTATGACTCTCAATCTGCTAGTTGGCAAGATTTTAATGGGGAATTAAACTTAATCAATGGGAATAAAACCATAACAGATTTTAATGCCAATTTTGGTTCTTTATGTGCAAATCCAAGTGATGTTGTATCTGTAGAAGTAAAATCTGTTAATTATGTCCCTAGTGTATATCAGAGAACATTGATGAACCCAATATTGATCAGTTCCGATGTTGATTATGATGCCCATAACGCAATAGGATTAGATAAAAATAATTCATTTAAAGCAATAGTAAATGTAAGTTATGCTGTAACAAAAATATTAATTTCAAAAGATAAAGGTGTAACATGGTACGGTTATGATGGTACACAATTAACATTAATCAATGACATTAATGATATTAATGAAATTCAAACAAAAGGATTAACTGCCGCAATATTACAAACCATAGCATTAGATGAAACATTTGTAAAATTTAGATTGGCATATTTGTTAGAAACACCAAATTATAGTGCTGATTATTATATTACAGGTGTTAGTTTATTAATTGATACAAAAGAAAGCTGGAAAAGATTAACTCCAACAACAGATTATAATTATACCTTTGCAGAAAAATATGTTTTATTAAATGTAATGCAATCAGGAACAATTAAAGCAATCGCATATTATTAAAAAAGAAGGGGATATATCCCCTTCTTTTTATTCTTTATTTTTTTGTGGATTAATGATTGCACTTAGATATTCATCGTTTTTATAATGTTCAATTTGTGTTTGAATCTGGTTATAAAACTCAACTATATTTTGTGCATCTTCTTCTTTTGGAAATTTAATTGTTTTCTCTAATTCTTTATATAAACTAGGATATGTTTTAAATAAAGCATTTAAATTATCAAATAATGCATAGTAATAATTTTTTAAATCATTGGTTGAATTTTGAATTCTATCTAAAATAATTCTTGCATCATTTAAATCATTATCTGCTGTTTTAGTCAATCTTTTCATTTATTTCACCTATACCAATTGCAAATTTTAACGTTGTAAATTTATAAGCTAAAAAGTCAAGTACACTTTTCTTATAATCAATACCTAATTCTTCAAATTCTTTTATTACTTCTGGAATACCTGCAAATAACTTTAAATATTCTTCCGTATTTTCTTTCAAATAACAATACAAATCTACTAATAATTCTTCAAATTTTTCTTTATCTTTTACTTTTTTATATTGTTTTTGATATTTATCCATTTCTTCTGTATCAATAATAGCTGACAAATCCCATTTAAATATTTTATTTAAATCATTATGTGTTTTTAATGCTTTATCTTTTAAAACATAAGGTAATATTTCATTGTTGAATTTAACATCATCATATTTTATAGTTGTTTTTAAAAAATTGGCAAATGTTTGTTTTAATTTTTCTTTTTCGTTTTCAGTTAATCCCATTGTTTGTTCTTTTTTTTGATAAATCGTTAATCTTTTTTCTATTTTCTCTAATTCTTTGATTAATTCTTGTTCGTTTTTCAAGCCTTATTTTTCCCCTTTAATTAAAACAATTCTACAGCATCAATGCCGCTGTTAAAGCAAAGTACATTAATTCTAAAGCATAAAAAGTAATTTTCTTCCATATATTACTGGTTTTAAAAAGATGTTCTAACACTTCTTTATAATCTAATTTATCTGTTGTTGATTTTTCACAAAGGTTAACAACAATTTCCATACTAAGTAAAATTAGTGGTATCCATGAACCAATTTTAAAAAACAAAACGACATACATTATATTTTTAAACAAATTAATAGGAACTATAAAAACACCATATGGTACAATAAATGCCTTTGATTGTTCATAGAGTTTTGTTGTTTCTATTTCTTCTTGTTTACTTATGCAATTTCTTAATAATAATTGATAACTATTAAGAAATCGCGCACTAATTATAGCCCTATATGTATATGTTTGTATTTTAGCAAACCAAAAAATCTTTATGCAACAAATTACAGTAGCAATTATTACGCAATATAATAACAAAAATTTATTCCCTCCAATAAAAAACATTCGATTTATTTTATTATAACATAAAATCGAATGTTTTTTCAATGTATCATTAAAAATATTTAAGCTAAATTATTTTTGTTTTTCCAACCATTAAATATATTAGTAATATAAACTGTAAAACTTTTTAAAGGTGAACTATCAAAATCTTTAGTGTTTTCAAGAAAAGAAATAGAAAAATAATTTAATTGATTACTAGAATAAAAATTCAAATAAAATGAATCAAAATTATCTTTCAAATCCATTGCATGACGTAATTGATCAGGGAATTTAAGTTTTATTTCTAAATTGATATTTAATTGTATATTTTGTTTCATAAATTGTTCTATGGTTTTTTTAATGCTTTTAAAATCTGCATATTTTCTTGACTTTAAACCATCTAATACAACAGTGGTTATATTTAATTCTACACCATTTGATGCAGATAATCTACAAACAATAGTTTCCCAATTGTTTATTTCTGGTGTATTTAATAAAAAATCATACATGTTTTCAAAGTCTTCAAACTTAAATGTTATCATAGTCATTCCTCATTAAATGTGTTAATAATATTATCATTACTACCATATGAAACAGGCAATTCACCTTCTAGGATTCTTTGCTGACGGATTTGATATGCTTCATATTGTTTTTTGAATTCTGCGGCAAAGTAAAACTGTAATTCGCCATTTAAATTTAATTGTTTATCTAATTCTGTAACTACGTTCATTATTAGCTCTGTGAATCTTGTTACTTCATTAATGAAAAACTTTTCATCTACTCTGTTTTCTGTTTTTAAATCCCCGGTTAATTTATTTAATGTTTCTATTAAACCTTTAATAGAATTAATATATTGTATAATTGTTGAATGACTACGAGGTTCATTTTCTACTTCTTCTATTTTATTTAATGCAAAATCTATTAAATGGGAAACAGCGTTAACTTTATTAATATGTATACTTTGACCACGTTTATAAGTATCCCTTGATTTTTCTATACGTGCTTTAGTTTCAGCCTTTGCCATTAATTTGCTATCTTTTACATTAAAATGTCGTGCTAAATGTCTTCTAATAGCTGATTCAGTTATATCTTCTTCTTCTAAAATTTGACGTTCAGTAGCATCACGATTAGACCTTAAACGTTGCATAATTTTAGCAGGAGACAAACCTTCTATATGTAAATTTTCGATTATTTCTCTAAAATGAGAATTGCAAACTTTACAGCTTGCTACATATTCTGACATATTTTATCACCTTTTTAGTCTTTTGCTGTTTTTGGCGCACCAAATCTCCAAGTGATACCTGCACCATAAACAGTTGATTTATCTTCAAATTGTTTTCCAACCATCAATTTAATACTTGTATTTTTATTTGGAGAAATACCAATTAAAATATTAGCAGATTTATTAGTAATAACAGGCCCAACCTCATAAGGTCTGTCATATACAATATTTGCTTGTTTGACAGGAACATATTCCTGTCCGTTTTTAGATATCTTTATTGTTGCTGATGGATTATTTCTATCAGTTAAAACATAAGTATCTCCTTTTGTTTTGTTAGGGTCTACATAACTAATAGTATATCCTTCATTTTTAAGTTTTTCTAATATAGCTTGGTTTTCTTTAGTATTGGCATTTAAATCAACAGGTACTCTAACAATTTGATCACTATCTTTTATTGGTTTTCTATTTGTTGAATAATTGTCTTCATTAGTTAAATCTTCCTTAACATCATATGCTAAGGATGGTTTCAATTTAAATCGATCTTTTAAATAATCAACAGTAATTTGGTTTTGCGGTATTACAGCAGGTACACCTTTAAGACTATCAGTATCACCATTAATAAGCTTATTTGCACCATGAAAAATTAATGCACCGAAAATACCACTTAAAATTATTACAAAAAATATCAATTTGTAATTTAATGTATATTTTTTTTCTATAAGTTTTTCCAGTGGTTGTTGTTCAAACATTTTGTTTTACACCTCATTCTTTATAAATATTTAATCTAATCCATTCAGGTAAAATAAACTTTATTTTTAAAACATATTTTTCACCTTCATCTGCTGACATATGCAAATCAGTGTATAACTGCATTGCCCTTGCATCCATTTCCTCAAATTTATCAAATGATTGCTTTTCATAAACAGGAGCATATTCCATATTAAAATAATGGTATGCCCATTCATATTCTGACCATAATTCATCATTAGGAATATCACTTAATACTTTGATGCGATATATTTTTGCCCATTCGGGAGGTTTTCTTTTCATTAAATCAACATTTAAAATCGGACTCCATTTATCGTTATTCATATTTCTACCTTTCGTTTATTTAAAAATATAATAAAATAAAGAATAAATTTGTATTTTTGAAAACTATTATAATGTTTTAAAAAAACATATACAAAACAATGTCGATCATGTTACAATATCATAAAACACATTTGTAAAAAAAGAGGTAATAAATGAAAATAAAACTGAAACATCGTTATAATAATTGGCGTTATAATATATATGAAACAGCATATAACCAAACGCAATATGATTATATTTTTAAACATTTGGATTTTGAAGAATTAGATAAAGATTTTTATATATATTTTAATAATAAACAAACAGAAACATTATTTCACAAAACATACAAAACTAATCATTGTCAGTTATATAACATATATGAAAATTCACCTTTAGGATACGAATGGTTAAAAAATAATTGGGGTAAAAGTGTATTCTTCATTATATGTTATTATCCAGATAAAAAAGAATTAAAAACAATTATTAACAAAGTGATTAATATAGAATTATTAATATGGAATAAATTATATGAAAATAAAACTATTTGAAAACTCTTGATAATTCTTGGCGTTATTATATACATAGATGGGATTGTTCACAAAAACAATTTAACTATATATATAAATATTTAAATTTTGATAAATTAGATAAAGATGAATGGATACAATTTAACAATAAAGAAGTAGGAGAATGGTTTCGAAAAACATATGTAAATAATTATTGTTTAGAATATATATATGAAAATTCGCCTTTAGGGTATGAATGGTTAAAAAGCAATTGGGATAAAGGTGTTTTTGAAGTACCTATTTATTATTCAGATAAGCAAGAATTAAAAACAATAGTAAATAAAATAATTAATAAGAGGTAAATAATATGATAATTATAATAGATAAAAACAAATCAAATCGTTGGTATAGTTTTTATATAAAGTCATTAATTTTTGATCAAAAAGAATATGATTATATTTTTAAATATTTGGATTTTAAAAAAATAAACAAAAGTGGCTTTGTACATTTTGATGATTACGAAATAGAAAAATGGTTTAGAAAAACACACATAAATAGTAATTGGTTAAATACTATACATAACAATTCACCTTTAGGATATGAATATTTACAAAACAATTGGGGTAATGGTGTTTTTAAATTATATGTTTTTTATCCAGATAAAAAAGAATTAAAAACAGTAGTAAATAAAGTTATAAATATAGAATTAATAAGAGGTAAGTGATGAAGAAAAAATTATACAAAACATATAATGATTATTGGTATTATAATATTTCATATTGTTTCCAAGAACAATATGATTATGTTTTTAAGTATTTAGATTTTGATAAATTATATAAAGGTTGGTTTATAGGTTTTAATAATGAAGAAATAGAAGAATGGTTTTATGAAACATATATAGAAGAAAATTGTTTAAAAGATATATACAATCGTTCACCAGAAGGGTATGGATGGTTAAAAAATAATTGGGGTAAAGGTATATTTGAATTATATATTTGGTATAAAAATAAACAAGAATTAAAGACTATAATTAATAAGATTATTAATATAGAATTAATAAGAGGTTAATAATGATAATTAAATTAAAAAAAGATGATGGTTTTTGGTATTTTAAAATTAATGATAACAAATACACGCAAAAACAATTTGATTATGTATATAAATATTTAGATTTTGATAAATTAGACAAAATACACTTTATATATTTTAATAACAAAAAAACACAAGAATGGTTTCATAAAACATATATAGATAGTTATGCTTTAGATCAAATACACAATCAATCACCAGAAGGTTATGCATGGTTAAATGAAAATTGGGGTAAAGGTGTTTTTAAATTATATATTTATTATTCAGATAAGCAAGAATTTAAAACAATAATAAATAAGGTTATTAATATTGAATTAATAATAGGTAATAAATGAAAATAATAATCAGAAAAACATATAATAATTATTGTTATTATAGTTATGGCGCAAATGAATGGTTTTATATCCAAGAACAATATGATTATAAATATAAATATTTATATTTTGATAAATTAGTAAAATGGGGTATACATTTTAATAATAAAAAAACAGAAGATTGGTTTACAAAAACATATATAGATAATCGTTGGTTAGTTGAAATATATAATCGTTCACCAGAAGGGTATCTGTATTTAAAAGAACATTGGGGTAAAGGTGTATTTTGGTTATATGTTTGGTATCAAGATAAACAAGAATTAAAAATAGTGGTAAATAGAGTGATTAATGTAGAATTAAAAAGGATTAAAAATGAAAATTAAAATAACACAACACAATAAATATTGGTTTTATAATATAAACGAATCATTATACACACAAGAACAATTTGATTATATTTTTAAATATTTGGATTTTGAAAAATTAGGAAAAGATTATTATATATTTTTTAATGATAAAAAAACAGAAGAATGGTTTAATAAAACATATATAAATAATATTATTTTAGAATTAATCTATCATTATTCACCAAAAGGGTATGAATGGTTAAAAGATAATTGGGGTAATGGTGTTTTTAAAACAACTGTTTTTTATCCAGATAAACAAGAATTTAAAACTATAGTAAATAAAATTATTAATGTACGTTTTTGTAGAAAAAATTAGGCAGTATGGGTATGTAAAAATAATTAATAAAATCATTATTTAAGAGGTAAAAATGCAAATTAAAACAACACGATATAATGAGTATTGGTATTATAATATAATAAATGAAGATGAATACACACAGGAACAATATGATTACATTTTTAAATATTTAGATTTTGATAAGTTAGATAGAGATAGTTTTGCTTTTTTTACTGATACAGAAACGGCAAAATGGTTTAAAGAAACACATATAAATAGTGATTGTTTAAATATTATTTATAATAAATCACCAGAAGGGTATAAATGGTTAAAAAATAATTGGGGTAAAGGTTTTTTTTGGGTTGGATTAATTAATTCAATTGACAAGCAAGAATTAAAAATGATAGTAAATAAAGTTATTAATATAGAATTGATAAGGAGTAAATAATGAAAATTGAAATATGTAGAACAACACATTATTCTAGTTCTTGGCGATATTACCATTTACATGAAGGTGCTGAGTACCTTTGCCAAAAAGAATATGATTACATATTTAAAAGCTTGAAATTTGATGAATTAAATCTTCCTGACAGAATAAGATTTATCGATACAATAATGAAAAATGAATTTTTTAACAAATATCAAATAACGCAAGATTCTTTTGGAAAAATTGATCATGAAGGAGAAGGATATGAATGGTTAAAAAACAATTTTGGTAATGGCATTTTTAGAATTGCCATTTTTCATAAAAACAAACAAGAATTAAAAACTATTGTTAACAAAGTGGTTAATATGGAATTTAGAAGAGGTAAGTAATGAAAATTAAATTACATAATAATATAAATAATTATTGGTGCTATAAATTTATGTATGACTATACGCAAGAACAATTTGATTATATATATAAGCACTTATGCTTTGATAAATTAGGCAAAAACATTGCTATACATTTTTGCAAACTAAAAACAGAAATATGGTTTTATGAATTATATATAAATACTAATTATCTAAATAAAATATATGCAGAAAGTACAGAAGGTTATCAATATTTTAAAGAAAATTGGGGTAATGGTGTATTTAAATTATGGATTTATTATATAGACAAGCAAGAATTAAAAACAATTGTTAATAAAAAAATAAATATAGATTTAATAAGGGAAAAATAATGAAAATCAAGATACAACAACAATGTTATCATAAAAACTATAATTATACAAATATATCTGAAACACTATACACACAGGAACAATATGATTACATTTTTAAATATTTAGATTTTGACAAATTAGATAAAAATTATTCTATACATTTTTACAAACTAGAAATAACAATATGGTTTTGTAAAACATATATAAGTAGTTGTTTTTTTAATGATATATATAAACATTCTCTCGAAGGATACGAATGGTTAAAACAAAATTTTGGGAAGAGTGTTTTTAAAATAAGAATTAATTATTCTGACAAACAAGAGTTAAAAACTATTATTAATAAAATAATTAATATAAAATTGATAAGGAATAAACAATGAAAATTAAATTGAGAAATTACGAAAATCATTATTGGGATTATTATAATGTGAAAAAATATTACATTTATAAACAAGAACAATATGAGTATATGCATAAATATTTAAATATGGACACATTATATAAAGGAAGATATATAATTTTTGCAAATGAAGAAATAGCAGAATGGTTTCATAAAACATATGGAGAATATTATTGGTTAGATGGTATATATAAAAATTCACCAGATGGTTATCAATGGTTGAAAAATCATTGGTGTAAAGGGATTTTTTGGTTTGGATTTATTCATTCAACTGACAAGCAAGAGTTAAAAACAATAGTTAATAAAGTAATTAATATAACTCTTAGGAGAAATAAGTGTGAAGATTAAATTGTTAAAACCTAATTACAATTACACATATAAAGGTTTAAATACTAATCATTATTGTCAAAAACAGTTTGATTATATATGTAAATATTTAAATTTTGATAAATTATATAAAGATTGGTTTATATACTTTAACAATAAAGAAACAGAAGATTGGTTTCATAAAACATATATAGAGGAAAATTGGCTAAAAAGTGTATATAATGATTCACCAGAAGGTTATAAATGGTTAAAAAATAATTGGGGAAATGGTAAGTTTAAAATAGATATATGGTATCCAGACAAACAAGAATTTAAAACAGCAGTAAATAGGGTTATTAATACTAATTTAAAAAAGGACTATTTCTAGTCCTTTTTGTATTATTCATTATTTAAACGTTCTACCACGGCTTTAGCTAATTGAGAACGTACACACTCACTATCGTATAAATTAACAACTGCGCATAATTTATGCCCCTTCATTAATTCCGTAACATAAGATAATCCATTAGTACGTTGATCTAAATAAGGACTATCTATTTGAAATATATCGCCTAAGAAAACGATTTTTGTATTTTGACCTGCTCTAGATACAATCGCTTTAGCTTGCTTAATAGATAAATTTTGACTTTCATCTAAAATAACCAATGTATTACTGATTGATCTACCACGCAAAAAACCAACCGCTTGTGTATCAATGTATTTTCTATCAAATAATTCTTGGATTCTATCTTGCAATTCATCTTCATATTTATACCTTGAACTTTCATCAGAATCCATTAATACTTCTAAATTATCATAAATACTTCTCATATAAGGTGCAATTTTATCTTGTTCTGTACCGGGAAGATAACCTAAATCTTCATCCATTGTTACAGTAGGTCTACATATTAAAATCTTACGATATTTTTTTTCTTCCATTACTTTTTCTAAACCACATGCTAATGATAAAAATGTCTTAGCTGTTCCTGCACTACCTTTAGCAATTACTAAAGGAATATCATCATCTAACAAGGCTTCTATTAAAAATCTCTGTCCACTATTTCTTGGAATAATATCCCACGGAGAACTATTGTCATATTGTAAAACAACGATTTCTCCATTGACATATTTACCCAATGCTGTATGTTTTTCATTTTCAAAAGACATTAAAAAAATGAACATATTTTCAAAAAAATCATTATGGTTAAAATTATAAAGGTTATTGTCTCTATATATATTAAAAACATTATCTTTTACAATAATTTTTTTATCTTGATAAAATTTATCAATAATTTCCTTATCCACATACAATGAAATTCTACCTTGATATTGGTCATCACAAATAGGTGCTTGTTCTTTGGTAAAATCATTGGATGTGACACCAACAATATCAGCTTTAATTCGTTCTAAAATATCTTTGGTTACTAATGTTACACTATGTCCTTGTTTTTGTAATGCTTTACAAACCTGTAGTATTCGATTATCACTTTTTGATATTTCCCAATTGGTTGGTAGTTCTACATCTCTATGATTTAATTCTACCCTTAACATACCACCATTATCCATCAGTACACCATCAGTAAGCGAACCCTTATTACGCAATACATCTAAATTACGTGCTACTTGTCGTGCATTAGCATTTAATTCTGTATTACCTTTTTTGAAGTTGTCTAATTCTTCAAGAACTGCTTCGGTAAGCACTACCATATTATCACCAAAAGAAAATAACGCTTCTGGGGATTGGAGTAGCACATTTGTATCTAGCACAAATGTTTTTTTCATTGAGTTTTCCCCCAAGTATATGAAATTAAGATTATTCAAAAACAATCTCATTTTAAAAATATATTTTTTTGAAAAATACATTTACATTTTTAAAAATTTTTTTTCATATTTTTTATTTTTTGTAACATACGTTGTTTATCATCAAATATATTGTAAAAGTCTTCTAGTGTTTTTTCTTTAAAAAACAAATCTAAATCTTCATCTTTTAATAAAATGTCTTTTTTTATGTTTATTTTTACATCACTAATATCAGAAAATTTCTTAGCATTATTCATACCTATTTCACCAGCATTATCTGCATCATATAAAATATTAATGTTGTCACAATATCTTGATAATAAAACTAAATGTTCATAACTAAATTTTGTACCAAAAGAACTTACTACATTATCTAAACCATTTTGCCATGACATAATTACATCCATTTGACCTTCTGTGACAATAGCATGTTGTTTGACAGCTATATTGTATTTGTTTTGATATAACCCAAACAACGTTGTTGATGTTGGAAAAGAATAATGCAAGTATTTTGGTTTTAAAGCTGGATATACACTTCGACCTGCTATAGAAACTAAAATGCCATTAGAATCATAAATCGGAATAGTGATTCTACCTTCCATTTTTTTCATTTGATAATCTGTATTATTTTTTAAATAATTAAAAGGTAAATATCCTAATTTCCAAAATATAGCTGTATTTTTTTTTATCTTTCTAGTATTTAAATATTTTCTTCCAGATTTACCAAATTTACTATCAAATAATAAATTATGATACAAATCTACTTGTTCTTCATAATTATTCATTATTCACAAAACTATAAAGTGCATTGATACTATCACAAGATATATAACAAGGAATAGGAAATATAGCTTCATTATTTTCAAAATAATTATATCTTATAATAATATTGCCATCACTTAATAATTCTTTCTTTGCATATAATTCTAAATTATCACCTAAACGTCTAATCATAACATAATTGTCTTTAATATAAAATTCTTTTTTGTTATAACCTTCCATACTTTACCTCTAAATGTTAACAATTTTATATTTATAATTATGCAACTTTCCTGTTATAAAAATTCTTTCATCTTGAATGCCAATATTAAATAAATATGCTCCAACTTTACGACTAACTAAACAAACATCATTTTCTTTTAAGTTGTTTAAAATACTGTCTTTAACAATCATTAAAGTATTTAACTCTGATTCTTCATATAAAGAATAGACTGATTCTGGTTTAATTTCAACAATTTCTCGTTTTAAATTCTTTCCAACTTTTTGATGTGTTTTAGTTATTAAATATTTTTTAGTTGTTAATGATGTTAATACTTCATCACCATAAACATGATCTAATTCTTTTTCATATTTCATGTTATTCTTCACTTTCCTTTAAATATAATGTTGTACCACTTAATAATGAAAACATAGTATGACATGTATCACACAATTTTGCTTTTTTCAAATTTATTTCTTTTATCTGAAAAAACATTTCTCCACAATAAGGACACAGTAAAATGTAGTTATATTTTATTATATTGTTTTTCTCTAACTTTTTAATTATTTGTATAATAATTTCTTGTGATATACCATTAGTATTACATAATCTATTCAAACGATTTGTTAACCCTTTTATTCTAACACATTCTACTACAGAATCATTAAAAATATCTATGATATCTTTAATTATAATATCCATATAAATATCATTTAACATTATTTCCATCCTCCCTGTTGTCTTTGTCTAAAATATCTATTAACTCTAAAGATTGTTTGTATTTATCAATATCAATATCATGCAATTTTAAACATTGATGTGTTATTTCTAATTCTTTTCGTAAAGTTTGAACTTCTGTTGATAAATAACTTATCAAAGAACATTGATAATTCATATCTCTTAACTTATCTGTTAAAATCCCGGTTTCATCAGAAGAATATACGTTTTGAAAATTGATGATTTGATGAATTTGTCTGTTTAATTGTTCTATTTGCAACGACAGTGTATGGTTCTTAACTGTTGTTTCACTTCTTAATTGAATTAACTGTTCATTAAAAGAATTTAAATCCATTCAATAATCATCCCCGATTTCTTTATTATCTTTATCTAAAATTTCCATTAATTCTATAGATTGTTTGTATTTTTCGTAATCAATATTATGAAATTTTAAACATAAATGCGTTATTTTTAATTCTTTTTGAAGAATTAAAAATTGTGCTTGCAAATCTTCAACTTTTATTAACAAATTGTCAACACTGGTAGTATGAGAAATGGTAGACCATTGATTTGAATTTGATGGTCTAGATGTTATTATATTTGAAATCATTTAATTATCCCCAATTTCTTTATTATCTTTATCTAAAATTTCTATTAATTCTAAAGATTGTTTATATTTATCAATATCAATGTCATTCATTTTTAAACATTGATATGTTATTGTTAATTCTTTTTGAATATTTATAAGTTGATCTTGTAAATTTAAAACTTGTAATGCTAAACTATTTGTAGCGTAATAGCTATTTTTTATATTTTTCAAATCTTGTTTGAAATTTTCTGTTTCACAATCTTGAAAACAATTATTGTTTTGATAGTTTATAATACCTTTAAGTTTATTTTCTAATGCAGATAACCTATTTAATATTTCGAAATACATTTATATTCATTCCTTTTTTGTTTTATTATAACAAAAAATAGTGTAATTAATCAATAGTAAAAAAGATGATTTTTTAAATCATCTTTTTTGTTATTATTCAGTTATCTCTTCTATTTCTTTTTCAAATTCTTCATCTGTCATATTATCTAATTCATCATCTTCTTTTTCAGCTTCTTCAACAATATTCACTTCGCCGTTTTTGATTTTTTGCAAAAGAAAATCTTGGATTTTAGGATATTTTGCTAATTCAATTACAACTTCATCTTTTTTCTTTGCTTCTAAAGTTTCATCTTCAACGGTCAATCTATAAGTTCTACCAGTAGGAGAAATATTGTTTTTTGCATCATATTTGGGGATTAATCCATTTTTTAATGCAATGTCAGCAATTTGAGATACTAAACTTTGTTCTCTACCATCATAATAAATGGTAAATTCAGCTTTACGGAAAGGCGCAGAAACTTTAGACTTCTTAATATTCACCCTTATTGAGTGTCCAACAATAATTTCCTCTGTACCAAATTTTTCTTTAATATTTGAACTACCTACTTTTGATACTTCTACACGTACAGATGAGTAGAACTTCAGTGCCTTTCCACCAGTTGTTGTTTGAGGGTTTCCATACATTCTAATCATTATTCTATAAGCTTTTTATCTTATAGCACTTATATTTATATAAGATGATTTGGACTATATCTTCATTATGATTATTTTAAATCATAATGCACTACACTCGTGGGATTTTACCATCCATATTATGGACTCCATATCCTAGTCTCTGAACCTATTATTTATTACTAAATAATTTGGTTGCGGATTGTTTTAAATTTAACGTTTTTACTATATCTTTGGAATTACCCATTGCCCTTATATTAATAAGTTAGTAGTTAAAAAAACAAACTTTCCCGCAATTCATAGTGTTTTTTAATTGGAGCAATGTAATTGTATAAAATTTATTATTTTTTCTTCACATATTTTAACATTATTATATAAATCATTTTCCCATACATAAATAACAAAATAACCTTTAGATTTAAGAAAACTATCTTTTCTTTTGTCTTTTTCAGATATTTTTTCTTGCATTTTGTTTAATTTTTTATATTTACTAGGGTTTCCATGCCAATAATCACCTTGTACTTCTATTACAATATTATTTAAAACGAAATCACAAATATATTTACTTCCATTTATCTTTTTTTCTGCTTCAAATATAAAATTATTACTAATTAATATACCTTCCATTATTTTTTCTGGAAGTGTTTGTTTCCTACATAATAATTTTAATTTTTGCAATCTTCTTGTTATTTGTTTTTCACTTTTACCGGGCAACATTTTTTTTAATTCAGCAAAACTACATTTATTAAAATTGTTTTTTAAAACTTCATCATCAATTTTATTAAAACTTTTTTTTGGAATATTTAATCTCTTTATTTTTCTATGAATATTTATTGAAGATTTGTTTAAATGATCAACCATAACATTTACATTTATTTTGTTGTAATTTTCTATAAGATAGTTTTCTTCTTCTAATGTCCATTGATCATCACGTGGATTTTTACATGTTTTTTTATTTTCATTTGTTACCAATTTTAACTCAATTAATTTGTTTCTGATATTATTTTCAGATTGGTTAATTAGTTTTGATAATTTAACACGTGATAATTTTCTATAATTATCTTTCAATAATTGCAATTGTTCTTCTGACCATTTGTTTGATGTTTTTGGTTTTGCTTTTTTTATATTTAATATTTGTAATAAATAGTATACTTGGTTCTTTTTACAATTCAATGATTTTGCAATTTGTTCCATAGTCATATTACTGTAATTGTCAATAACAAATTGTTTTTCTTTTAATGTCCATATTTTAGTTTTTGTTTTCAAATTATATACCAACTTAATTTTTAATATAATAAATTTACAAAAAAATAATAAAATTGTTATGCAACTTTAAAAAATTCTACCCCAATGGCATCCCTAACTTGATTGATAAATATAACACTTGTCCCTTTACCATTCATAGCTTTACTACATTTAGGAATAATACGTTTTAAAAATGTTGACATATGTCTAGCTAATAATGCTACAGTAGTTTTGCCAATTTCCCCTTCTAATTCTTCTTCTGTTACTAAGGCTGCTACAGAGTCTAATACAATTAAATCTACAGAATTACTATCAATAAGAGCATCAATAACATTAAAAGCATCTTTTGCATGATCTGGCTGAGATACAATTAACTCTTCTGTATTTACACCTAATTTTGCTGAGAATTCAGGTGAAAATGTATGTTCCATGTCTACGAATGCGGCAATGCCACCTTCTTTTTGACACTCTGCAATGGCTTTTAAAGCACATAATGTTTTACCAGATGATTCTGCCAATTATGTTATCTTGTAAGTTCTTTATCTTACAATTCTATATATCGCTATATAGTTCAGACTATATCTTCATCCTAATTTTAGGATGCCTAGCTTTCGTGGATCAATTATTTGGTATAATTGATCTAGTCGTTGAACCACAATTAATTAAATTATTAACCATTAATTAATCAGGCTACTGATTGTCATAAATAATTCTGGTATTTATTTATGGTTTTCCAGTAATTAACTAAGTTTTCATTTATTTATTACTAAATAAAGTAGCTAAAATTTCTATTACATTTTGCGGATTATTTTTAATATCATCTTCCCAAATATAAATCACATTATATCCTAATAATTCTAAACGTTCTTTACGCGATTTATCTCTGGTTATATTGTTAACTTGTATACTATTAATAGCCCCATTTTTATATATTTTAGGGTTGCAATGATAATAATCACCTTGGACTTCAATGATTGTATTATCAATAATATAATCAACAATATAGCTTTTTGTTGTATGATTTTCATTTTCATATAATATTTTCTTTTGAAATTCGAAATTAATATTTAAATTTTCTAAAGAATTTTTTATAAATATTTCTGGATTTGTTAATTGTTTTACTTGATATGCTAAATTTAATTCAATTGATTTTGCTAGAATTTTCTCTACCGATATTTGCAATTCTCTAGCAAGGCAATTTATAGATTTTTGGTTAAAATTTTCTTTTAAATAATCAATAGATAATTTATCCCATTTAACTCCAACCGAAGAAAACAACTTCAAATTTAATCGTCTTGCTTTGTTTGCAATTGATGATTCTGTTTTGTTTAAACAATTAGCAATTTCACTATGAGACATATTGTAATAATTGTTTACTAAAAAATCTTCATCATCCATTGTCCATG